>ERZ808028.300-NODE-300-length-48679-cov-16.299082_pt1 | contig 48679 bp, 49 predicted proteins | sample MGYA00380184_ERZ808028 | MGnify/ENA primary metagenome ERZ808028 (study PRJEB31490, sample SAMN06133397) | mouse gut metagenome | isolation source: J8_1 | host: mice | place: China: Chengdu | collected 2015-05 ...
CACCGCTCGATGAGCACCTGGCCCACCCGGGACAGGTGGATGCCCCGGTCGGCGATCTCCCGCAGGGAGGGCTCGTCATAGGCGATGCCGCCCCCGGTGCCGCCTAACGTGTAGGCAGGCCGGACAATCACCGGGTAGCCGATGCTTTCAGCAAAGGTGACGGCGGCGTCCACGCTCTCCACCACGTCGGAGGTGACACAGGGCTGGCCGATAGACTCCATGCAGTCCTTGAAGCCTTGGCGGTCCTCCGCCTTGTGGATGGACTGGGGGCTGGTGCCCAAAAGGCGCACGCCGTATTGTTCCAGGGTCCCGTTCTCATGGAGCGCCATAGCCAAATTCAGCCCCGTCTGCCCCCCCAGGGTGGGCAGGACCGAGTCGGGCCGCTCCATCTGAATAATCTGGGTGACGCTGTCCACGTTCAGCGGCTCGATGTACACGTGGTCTGCGATGTCCTTGTCCGTCATGATGGTGGCGGGGTTGGAGTTGACCAGCACCACCTCCACGCCCTCTTCCTTCAGGGCGCGGCAGGCCTGGGTGCCGGCGTAGTCGAACTCGGCGGCCTGGCCGATGACAATGGGGCCGGAGCCGAGAACAAGGACTTTCTTGATGTTCGGGTCCTTAGGCATTGCGGGCACCTCCCAAGTCGATGATCCGGGTTACCCCGCCCCCTGCGGGGGCGGGGTAATTCATATTTAAGACCTTAGACATTGTTCCCACCCCCCATGGAAGCGATGAAGCGGTCAAACAGGTATTCCGTGTCCTCCGGGCCGGGGCTGGCCTCGGGGTGGAACTGGACGGTGAAGCAGTTTTTCCGCTTGTATTTCAGCCCCTCCACCGTGCCGTCGTTGACGTTGACATGGGACACCTGGGCCAGGTTCGGGTCCACGCTGTCGGCGTCCACCACATAGCCGTGGTTCTGGCTGGTGATAAAGCACCGGCCCGCCTCCAGGTCCTTCACCGGATGGTTGCCCCCCCGGTGGCCGAAGGTCATTTTGTGGGTCTTGGCTCCGGTGGCCAGCGCCAGCAGCTGGTGCCCCAGGCAGACGGCGAACAGGGGGATATTGGAATCGTACAGCGCCCGGACCTCTCGGATGATCTCCACATTGTCCGCCGGGTCGCCGGGGCCGTTGGACAGCATCACGCCGTCAAAGCCGCCGCTTAAAACCTCACTGGCCGGGGTGTGGGCGGGATACACCGTCACCTCGCACCCTCGTTTCCGCAGGCACTCGATCATGTTCTGCTTGACGCCGTAGTCCATCAGCGCCACCCGGAGCCTCCGCTCCCCCAGGGCGGGGAACACCTCTTTCTCCCGCCGGGTCACCCGCTCCACGGTGCCGGACACCCGGTAGGCCGCCAGCTTGTCCATGACCTTCTGGACATGAAAATGCTCCGCGCAGGTAATCATGCCGTTCATGGTCCCCTGGCTGCGGAGAAGCTTGGTCAGGGCGCGGGTGTCCACACCCTGTATGCCCACAATATTGTGTTGGCGCAGGTAATCCCCCAGGCTGCCCTCACAGCGGAAATTGCTGCCCACCGGGGAGAGGTGGCGCACCACCAGGGCCTCCGCCCAGGGCCGCTGAGACTCGTTGTCCTCGCCGTTCACGCCGTAGTTGCCCATGAGGGGATAGGACATCACCACCCCCTGCCCGGCGTAGGAGGGGTCGGTCAAAATCTCCTGGTAGCCGGTCATGGAGGTGTTGAACACCATCTCGCACACCCGGTCCCCCATAGCGCCGATGGCGTCCCCCCGGAACACCGCGCCGTTGGACAAAATCAAAGTCGCTTTCAAGAGCGCATCCCACCTTACTTTATACTTCGTTTATTTTACTGATTTGCCGCCAAAAAAGCAAGGAAATCTCCACCGCTTTTTTGCGGTTCTCATGAAAATCGGAATTTTGGACAAACCAGGGGCATATCCGCCCCACCGCGAGGGCAAAATGACGTTATTGCAAAACCAAAAAAACGGCTCCGCGGGAGCCCCTTTTTTCCCCCATTTCCCAGAAACGAGGTGTTTTTGTGTTCGTGGTACTCATTCGCACCATCGTGCTCTATCTGTTCATCATCGTGGGCATCCGCCTGCTGGGCAAGCACCAGATCGGGCAGCTGGAGCCCTCCGAGCTGGTGCTCACCCTTATCATCGCCGACCTGGCCTCCGTCCCCATGCAGGACAACGGCATCCCCCTGCTGTCCGGACTCATCCCCATCATGGTGCTGCTGGCCCTGTCCTCCATCCTCTCCGCACTGTGCACCAAGTCCATTCGGTTCCGGGCACTGCTGTGCGGCAAGCCCTCTATCGTGGTGGAGAACGGCCAGGTGATGGAGGCGGAGCTGAGAAAGAACCGCCTCACCATCGACGAGCTGCTGGAGGAGCTGCGCATTCAGGGCTATGCCGACTTCAAATCCGTCAAGTTCGCCCTGCTGGAGACCAGCGGGCAGCTCTCCGTGCTCCCCTTCGCCGCCGACAAGCCCGTCACCGCCGCCCAGATGGGGGTGTCCACCCAGGAGACCGGCCTGCCCGTGGTGCTCATCAGCGACGGGCGCCTGCTGGAGCACAACCTGAAGGGGGCGGGCTACGAGCACAACTGGCTGGAAAAGCAGCTGGCCGCCCACGGCCTCCACTCCCCCCGGCAGGCGTTTTTGCTCACGGTGGACGAGGGGGGCGGCACCTGCTGCGTGCCCAAACGGGAGGGGAAGAAATGAGGCGGCTGTATCTCTCCATGGGGCTCATCGCCCTGCTGGCGGCGCTGTCCGCCATCCACGTCTGGCGCCTGAACGACTTCACCGGCCAGCTCACCGCCCAGCTCACCCAGGCCCAGGCGCTGGCCGAGGAGGGGGACTGGGAGGGCGCGGCCCGGCTCACCCGGCAGGCCAAGGAGCGCTGGATGGGCCATCAGGGCTACCTTCACACCACCCTGCACCACAACGACATCGACGCCGTCCTCATCTCCCTGGACGAGACGCTGGCTTTTCTGGAGGGGGCTGAGAAGCAGACCGCCGAGTACGCCGCCGCCAACGCCCGGCTGCTCACCCAGCTGGGACTGCTGGTGGAGGCGGAGTTGCCGACGCTGACGAACATTCTATGATCCCAAAGGGGTCCCCGCAAAGCCGCCCTTCAGGCTTTGTGGGGAAAGGAGGAGCGGCGCAGTGAACGAGCTTCCGGCAAAGCCGGAAGCGAATGATACGCAGCTTGCTCCGACGCGGTGGAGGCGGAGTTGCCGACGCTGACGAACATTTTATGATCCCAAAGGGGTCCCCGCAAAGCCGTCCTTCAGGCTTTGCGGGGGCCCTGCCCTGCCCCGCCTCTCCCAAGCGTAGAGCTTTGGCGGGACTTCCCCCTTGTTTCTTGTTTTCTGTTGTGGTATAATTTACATTCAAGCATAAAATAGGAGCAGTACAGGCAATTGTAGAGGAGCGACAGTATGAAAGTTGTTGTTTTGGCCGGCGGGCTCAGCCCCGAGCGGAATGTGTCCCTGTCCAGCGGCTGCAAGGTGTGCGCCGCTTTGCGGGAGCGGGGGCATGAGGCCGCCCTGATCGACATGTATCTGGGGACCCAGGGGGACCCCAGGGCCCTGTTCTCCGCCCCCATCCCGGAGGAGCTGACCCACATCGGCCGCCAGGCCCCGGATCTGGTGGCGGTGAGGGCGTCCCGGACGGCCGGGGGAGAAAGCCAGTTCGGCCCCGGGGTGCTGGAGGTCTGCCGCATGGCGGATGTGGTGTTTTTGGGCCTCCACGGCACTTGCGGGGAGGACGGCCGGGTCCAGGCCGCCTTTGACCTGATGGGCATCCCCTACACCGGGGCAGGCTATCTGGGCAGCGCCATCGCCATGGACAAGGACCTGACCAAGCGGCTGGTGGCTCCCCTGGGGGTGCTCACCCCCAAATGGGAGCTGGTGCGGTATACCGCGGAGGATATCCCTGCCCTGACCCAGCGGCTGGAGCTGCCCTGCGTGGTGAAGCCCTCCGCCTCCGGGTCGTCCATCGGCGTGTCCATCGTCCACGACCGTCAGGCGCTGTCCGCCGCCCTCACCCAGTGCCTGGACTTCGGCGGCGTGTGCGTGGTGGAGCAGTACATAGCCGGGCGGGAGATCCAGGTGGGCATTCTGGAGGACCGGGCCCTGCCCTCCATTGAGATCGTCCCCAAGGCGGGGTTCTACGACTACGAGAACAAGTACCAGCCTGGGGCGGCGGAGGAGTTCTGCCCCGCCTCCATCCCGGCGGACTGGGAAAAGCGGCTGGGGGAGGCGGCGCTGACGGTGTTCCACGCCCTGGGGCTGTCGGTGTACTCCCGGGCGGACTTCATCGTCACCCAGGACGGCACCCCCTGGTTTTTGGAGATCAACACCCTGCCCGGCATGACCCCCACCAGCCTGCTGCCCCAGGAGGCGGCGGCGGTGGGCATCGGCTACGGCCAGCTGTGTGAGCGGATCATTGAGGAATCCTTAAAGGTCCGAAAGAGCGGGAGATAACCAGAAAGAGAGATTCAGGAGAGGAGCGCCATCATTATGGAGGCACTGACACTGAGACAGCTGCTGGAGGCGGTAAACGGCACCCTGCTGGGCGGCTTTGACGATCTGAACGCCGCCGCCCTGGACGTGAGCACCGACAGCCGGAGCATCACCCCCGGCTGCCTGTTCATCCCCCTGGAGGGAGAGCGGTTCGACGGCCACTCCTTCATCAATTCCGCCCTGGAGGCGGGGGCGGCGGGCTGCCTCACCGCCCGGGAGCGGGAGAGCTACCTGCCGGGCAAATTCTATATCAAGGTGCGCTCCACCCAGCGGGCCTTGTGGGAGCTGGCCCGGTACTACAAAAGGCTGTTCCCCATCCCCTTCATCGCCATCACCGGCTCGGTGGGCAAGACCACCACCAAGGATATGGCGGCCGCCGTCCTGGGGGCCAGATTCCGGGTCCACAAGACGGAGGGGAACTTCAACAATGACATCGGCGTGCCCCTCACCCTGCTCAAGCTGGAGCGGCAGCACCAGGTGTGCGTGGTGGAGCTGGGCATGGACCACGCCGGGGAGATCGACTACCTGGGCAAACTGGTGGAGCCGGACATGGCCCTCATCACCAACATCGGCGACGCCCACATCGAGAACCTGGGCAGCCGGGAGAACATTTTTAAGGCCAAGTGTGAGATCTTCCCCCACCTGAAGCCGGGCGGGCTGGCGGTGCTCAACGGGGACGACCCCCTGCTGTCCACCCTCCGGGGCAAGCTCCCCCAGCCCACGGTGTTCGTGGGGAGCAGCCAGGGGCTGGACTACACCGCCTGTGATTTGAACAGCGACGGCGGGGGCCATTTCAGCTGCCGGGTCAAGACCCCTCGAGGCCAGTTCGAGGCGGATATACCCGCCCTGGGCCGGCACATGATCTACCCCACCCTCATGGCCGCCGCCGTGGGGGAGGCCCTGGGCATGGCCCCCGACGAGATTGTCCGGGGCATCGGGGCCTTCCTGCCCACCAAAATGCGGATGAACATCATCCGCTGCCAGGGGGACATCGTCATTCTCAACGACGCCTACAACGCCAACCCCCAGTCCATGCGGGCCGCCGCCGCCGTGCTGGGTGACGCGGGCCAAAAGCGCCGGAAGGTGGCCGTGGTGGGCGACATGAAGGAGCTGGGCCCCGGCTCCGAGCAGTTCCACCGGGCGGTGGGGGGCTACTTCGCCCAGGCCGGGGCGGACCGGCTCATCGCCGTGGGCGACCTAGCCCGGTTCATGGCCGAGGGGGCCAAATCCGCGGGGCTGGAGCAAGCGGACTATTATCCCACCCTGGACGCGGCCAAAAACGCCCTGTCACGGGAGCTTCGGGCGGGGGTCACAATTCTTGTAAAAGCCTCCCGGTCCATGGCGTTCGAGAAGATTGTGGACTTTCTGTTGGCAAATGTCCCCCAATAAGGAGAATTTTTACCCATGATTGACATACAGCTGACCGGCCTGGTCAAGGAGTTCGAGGTCGGCAAACGGATTTTGGACGGCTTCTCCCTCCAGATCGACGAGGGAGAGCGGGTGGGCTTGCTGGGCCGCAACGGCGCTGGCAAGACCACCATCTTCCGCATGATGACGGGGCAGGTCCACCCTGACGAGGGGACCATCGCCATCGCCCCCGGCAAGCGGCTGGGGCTCATCTCACAGATTCCCGTCTACCCGGCTGGCTACACCGTCCGGGACGTGCTGGACACCGCCTTCGCCCCCCTCCACGCCATGGAGGAGGAGCTGTCCCGGCTCACCGCCCAAATGGCCCAGGGGGAGGACCCGGCGGTGATGGCCCGGTACGACCAGCTCACCGCCGCCTTCGAGCTGGGGGGCGGCTATGACACCGAGACACGGCTCAACAAGGTCTGCAACGGCCTGGGTATTGGGGCCGATATGCGCTCACGCCCCTTTGACGCTTTGTCCGGCGGGGAAAAGACCCGCATCAACCTGGCCCGGCTCATTTTGGAGGACACCGACATCCTGCTGCTGGACGAGCCCACCAACCATCTGGACCTCAACGCCACCGAATGGCTGGAGGGCTATCTGGAGCGGTTCAAGGGCACGGTGCTGGCCATCTCCCACGACCGCTGGTTTTTGGACAAGGTGGTACGCCGGGTGGCGGAGATCCAGGAGGGCAAGGCCGAATTGTACGCCGGGAACTACTCCTTCTATGTGGAGGAGAAGGAGCGGCGGTATCAGGAGCGCCTGAAGCAGTACGAGAAGGAGCAGGCCAAGATCGCCCAGCTGGAGGCCGCGGCGGAGCAAATGCGCCTGTGGGCCTTCAAGGGCAACGACAAGCAGTACCGCCGGGCCATCAACATGGAGCGGCGGATCGAGCGCATGCGCACCACGGACAAGCCCACCAAGGAGAAAAAGCTGGCCACCCGGTTCGGCGAGCGGGAGTTCCACGGGGACGAGGCCATGGTGGTCACCGAGCTGAAAAAATCCTTCGGGGAGCGCGCCCTGTTTGACCACATCAATTTGGAGGTGGGCGGCGGGGAGCGCATCGCCCTCTTGGGGGACAACGGCACCGGCAAGTCCACCTTCATCAAACTTATCATGGGGGAGGAGGCGCCGGACTCTGGGTCCATCTACCTGGGGCCCTCCATCCGCATCGGCTATCTGCCCCAGATCATCCACTTTGACCGGCCCGACCGGAATTTGGTGGACACCATGCTCTACGCCCAAAACTGCACCACCCAGGAGGCCCGGGACCGTCTGGCCTCCTTCAAGTTCCGGGGAGAGGACGTGTTCAAGGAGGTGTCCGCCCTGTCCGGCGGGGAGCAGTCCCGGCTGCGTCTGTGTATGCTGATGGACAGCCGGATCAACCTTCTCATTTTGGACGAGCCCACCAACCATCTGGACATCGACTCCCGGGAGTGGATCGAGGAGGCGGTGGAGGAGTACGGCGGCAACCTGCTGTTCGTCTCCCACGACCGCTATTTCATCGAGAAGTTCGCCACCCGGGTGTGGATGCTGGAGAACGGGCAGATCACCGATTTTCACGGCACCTACAGCGAGTTCCGGGCCTTCCGGGAGCGGCAGGAAACGCTGTCGCGCTCCGCCTGTTCGCGACGCGGTTCTAAGCCCTCCGACTCTGCAAGGTGTCTTGAGTCCCCAAAAGACGGGGCCTCAGACCCCTCGCGCCGCTCCGGCCTTAGCCCGCTGCTCACGACGGCTCCGCAGCCAAGGCGCGGCGGCACCAAGGAACTGGAAAAGCAGGTCCGCGCCGCCGAGCGGGCGGTGGAGAAGGCGGAGGTCCGGCTGGACGAGCTGGCCCAGGAGGCGGAGGACGCCGCGTCCGACTACCTCAGGCTCCAGGACGTGTATAAGGAGCGGGAGGCGGTGGAGGACGAGCTGGCCCACCTCTATTCGGAGTGGGAGCGGCTGGCGGTGGAGCTGGAGGAAGCGAAAGGATAACATAGGGACATGGAATACAAAAGCTACCGGGGGAACAGCCCCCAGCGGAGAAAGAGACATTGGCTGGCGGCCCTGCTGACCCTGCTGGGGCTGGGGCTGGTTTTGTTCGGGGCCTTGGAGCTGGTCATCTGGCGGGGGTCTCTGGGCCGGACCGCCCAGGCCGGGGACGGACCGGAGGTCATGGTCATCTTCGGCTGCCAGGTGCGCGAGGACGGGCCGTCCATCCTCCTGCGGGACCGATTGGACACCGCCCTGGCCTATTTGGAGGACCACCCGGGCACCCGTGTGGTGGTCTCCGGCGGCAAGGGGGACGACGAGCATATCTCCGAGGCCCAGTGTATGTACGACTACCTCACCGGCCACGGGGTGAGCGACGCCAAGATCCTCATGGAGGATCAGTCCCGAAACACCCAGCAGAACATCCGCAACACCCTGACGCTTTTGGAGAGCGGGCCCTTCTGGGACTCCATCGTCACCCCCGGCCAGTGCCGTTATGTGCTGGTGTCCAGTGACTTCCACCTCACCCGCATCCTTATGCTGTGGGCACGGGCCACCGGGCGTACGGACAACGTGTCCACCCTGCCCGCCCCGGTGAGCCACGCCCCTTCAAGGGTGCAGATGACCTTCCGGGAACCGCTGGCCCTGGTGAAATCCTTCCTGTTCGACCGGTGAATTTGAACATCAGCCCCCCGCCCCCTATGGGGGCGGGGGAGAGAGAACTTGAAAACTGGGTGAAGCCATGACAGATAACCTGAAAAATATAGAGCTGCGCTACCAGGAGCTGGAGGCCCGGCTGGCCGCCAACGAGACCTACTCTGACCCCGAGCTGGTGTCCCGCCTCAACCGGGAGCAGAAGGAGCTGGAGCCGCTCATTACCGCCTACCGGGCGCTGTGTAAGGCCCAGGCCGACCTGGCGGACGGGTCGGCGCTGCTCTCCGACCCGGAGATGCGGGAGCTGGCCCAGCAGGAGATCGCCCAGGCGAAAGAGGACATCGAGCGGCTGGAGCGTGAGATCAAAATTCTCCTGCTTCCCAAGGACCCCAACGACGGCAAAAACGTCATCATGGAGATCCGGGCCGGGGTTGGCGGCGAGGAGTCCGCCCTGTTCGCCCACTCCCTCACCCGGATGTACACCATGTACGCGGAAAAGCGGGGCTGGCGGGTGGAGGTCAACTCCGAAAGCGTCACGGAGCTGGGCGGGGTGAAGGAGATCTCCTTCACCATCGAGGGGGAGGGCGCCTGGTCCCGGATGAAGTTCGAGAGCGGCGTCCACCGGGTCCAGCGGGTGCCTGAGACCGAGTCCGGCGGCCGGGTGCACACCTCCACCGCCACCGTGGCGGTGCTGCCCGAGATGGAGACGGTGGACGTGGAGCTGAACCCCGCCGACGTGGAGATGCAGGTGTTCCGCTCCTCCGGCGCGGGAGGCCAGCACATCAACAAGACCTCCTCCGCCGTGCGGCTAATCCATAAGCCTACGGGCACCGTGGTGGAGTGCCAGCAGGAGCGCTCCCAGTTTCAGAACCGGGAGAAGGCCATGCGGCTGCTGGCCTCCATCCTCTACGACCGGGAGCGGGAGCGGGTAGAGTCGGAGTACGGCGAGAACCGCCGCAGCCAGGTGGGCTCCGGCATGCGCAACGAGCGCGTCCGCACCTACAATTTCCCCCAGGGACGGCTCACCGACCACCGGATGGGGCTGACGCTGTATAAGCTGGACGCGGTGATGGATGGCGACCTGGACGAGGTCATCGACGCGCTGGTGGCCGACCATCAGGCGAAGCAGTTGGCCGAACGGGGGTAGTCGTTCCTTTTTCTTGAAAGAAAAAGGAACCGAAAAAGAACTTTGGTTCGTTACGACAGTGTATGGATGCCATAAAGTATGCGCTCGACCATTCGGTATTGCAAGATTAGAAGTAATGATTATTTTTTAATTTTCTGTATTTTGGATATAGTTTAAAAGTTTCTTTTTTCGCTTCCTTTTTTCTTTTCAAAGAAAAAAGGAAGGAAACGGCTATTGATTAGGAGTCTGTATCATGTACACGCACGTAATTTTTGATTTGGACGGCACCCTTCTCAACACCATCGACGACCTGGCGGACGCGGGAAACCATGTCTGCGCCGCCCACGGCTGGCCCACCCACACGGTGGATGAGTTCAAGTACATGGTGGGCAACGGCATCCCAAACCTGGTGTCCCGCTTCACCCCCGACGGGCTGGGCGGGGAGGAGCAGGCCCAGGCCCTGGCGGAGTTCTCCGCCTACTACGGCGCCCACAAGGAGGACAAAACCGCCCCCTACCCCGGCGTGCCCGCCCTGCTGGACGCGCTGAAGGGGGCGGGGGCGCGCCTGGCGGTGCTGTCCAACAAGGCCCACGCTCTGGCGGGGCCGGTGGTGGAGCACTACTTCCCCGGCGTATTTGACTACATCCAGGGGGCGCTCCCCGACGCGCCGCTGAAGCCCGACCCCGCCCTGCTTCACACCCTGATGGAACAGATCGGAGCCGCGCCGGAGACCACCCTTTTTGTGGGGGACAGCAATGTGGACGTGCTGACGGGCAAAAACGGCGCTTTGACGGTGTGTGGCGTGCTGTGGGGCTTCCGGGGCCGGGAGGAGCTGAAGGACGCCGGGGCGGACTGGATCGTCCACAGCCCCGACCAGCTGGCCGCCATCGTCACCGGCACCGCCCTGCTCCCCCAGGGCCAGGGGGCGCTGGCGGCGGAGCTGCTGCGCATGGGGCGGCTGGCGGCGGTGCCCACCGAGACGGTGTACGGCCTGGCCGCCGACGCCACCCTGGACAGCGCCGTCCAGGCCGTCTACGAGGCAAAGGGCCGCCCGGACAGCAAGCCTCTGAGCGTGCTGGTGGACGGCATGGACATGGTGGAGGCCGTCTGCCGGGACATCCGGTCGGACGCCTACAAGCTGGCCGACGCCTTCTGGCCGGGGCCGCTGACCATGATTTTATGGGGGAAGGGCGCTCTGCCCCCCGCCGTCGCCGCCGGAGGGGACACCCAGGGGGTGCGCTGCCCCGACCACCCCGACACCCTGGCGGTCATCAAGGCGCTGGGCCATCCGCTGGCCTGTCCCTCCGCCAACCTGTCCGGGCGGCCCAGCCCCAAGTCCGCCGGGGAGGTGCTGGGCCAGCTGGCGGGAAAGATCGACGCGGTGCTGGACGGTGGGTCCTGCTCCGTGGGGGTGGAGTCCACCATTCTGGACCTGACGGCCACCCCATACCGTATCCTGCGCCAGGGCGGACTGAGCCGGGAAAAGCTGGAGGACCTGCTGGGCCCCGGAAAATTAAAAACCAACTGAAAAGGACTTTAACAAACCATGAATATAGAGGTAACAAATAATATCGCCATCCTCCGCGAGCCGGGGGTACTGATCACCGACGGCCCCTCCGCCATGGAGCTGCTGGCCTCGGTCCGCTATGAGACGGGCTGCTCCGCCATCGTTTTGCGCAAGGAGCAGCTGGACGAGCCCTTCTTCCGCCTGTCCACCGGGCTGGCGGGGGAGGTGCTGCAAAAGTTCGTCAACTATCAGATGAGGCTGGGCATCGTGGGAGATTTTTCGGGTTACACCAGCAAACCCCTCCAGGACTTCATCCGGGAGAGCAACGAGGGCCGCCAGATCTGCTTCCAGCCTGATGAGAGCGCGGCCCTGGCCTGGCTGGAGCGGGCGGGGGCATGATTGTCATCGGCATCACCGGCCCCACCGGGGCGGGCAAGACCACGGTTTTGAAGGTGCTGGAGGGCATGGGCGGGGCCGTGGCGGACTGCGACGCGGTGTACCACCAGCTGCTTGGCACCAGCGTCCCCCTGCGGCAGGAGCTGAGGGCCCGGTTCGGGGATCACATTTTTGACGAGGCCGGGGGCTTGCGCCGGAAGGAGCTTGGCGCTATTGTATTTGGGGACGCCCAAGCGCTGGAGGACTTGAACGCCATCACCCACCGGCACATCGCGGCCCAGCTCAAACGCCTCATCGCCCAGGCGGAAGCGGAGGGCCGCCCCGCCATCGCCCTGGACGCCATCGCCCTCATCGAGAGCGGGGCGGGGGCGCTGTGCGACGTTACGATAGCGGTCACCGCCCCCCAGGAGGCCCGGGTGGGGCGCATCATGGCCCGGGAGGGCATTTCGGAGCAGTATGCCCGCTCACGGGTGGGGGCCCAGAAGCCCGACGCCTGGTTTGAGGCGCGCTGCACCTACACTCTGCGCAACGACGGGACCCAGGCCGACTTTGAGGCCCGGTCCAGGGTCTTGTTGAAACAAATTCTTGACAAGGAGGAGCATTGACATGGAAGAAAAAACGGTGGGCCAGCAGCTGCGGGAGGCGCTGCTGGCCCAGAAGAAGAACGGCTGGGATGTGGTGGACGAGTCCACACAGCGGGCCATTTTTGAGTACTGCGAGGGCTACAAGGCCTTCCTGGACCGGGGCAAGACTGAACGGGACTGCGTGGACTACGCGGTGGAGCTGGCCCAGGCGGCCGGCTTCGTCCCCCTGGAGCGGGGCATGGAGCTGCACCCCGGCTCCAAGGTGTACCGGGTGAACCGGGCCAAGGCCGTCAGCCTGGCCGTCATCGGTTCCGCGGCGCTGGACCAGGGCGTGTCCATCACCGCCTCCCACATCGACAGCCCCCGGCTGGACCTGAAGCCCACCCCGCTGTATGAGGACAGCGAGCTGGCCTTCCTCAAGACCCACTACTACGGCGGCATCAAGAAGTACCAGTGGGTGACCATCCCCCTGGAGCTGCGGGGCGTGGTGGCCATGAAGGACGGTTCCGTGGTGAATGTGGCCGTGGGCTCCCACCCCGGCGACCCCCTGTTCACCATCGACGACCTGCTGCCCCACCTGGGGGCGGACCAGTTCAAAAAGACCCTGAGCGAGGCCATCCCGGCGGAGAATCTGAATATCCTGGTGGGCAGCCGCCCCCTGAAGGACGACGACGGCACCGACCGGGTGAAGCTGGCGGTGATGAAGATGCTGTACGACCACTACGGCATCCGGGAGGCGGACTTCATCTCCGCCGAGATCGAGGCCGTCCCTGCCTTCAACGCGGTGGATATCGGCTTCGACCGCTCCCTGATCGGGGCCTACGGCCACGACGACCGGGTGTGCGGCTACGCCGGGCTGAAGGCCCTGCTGGATCTGGAGGGCGTGCCCATGCGCACCGCCGTGTGTGTGCTGGCGGACAAGGAGGAGATCGGCTCCGAGGGAGTCAGCGGCATGCAGTCCGCCTTCTTCGAGACCTTTGTGGGCGATCTGTGCGCCACCCAGAAGGTGCCCCTGCGGGTGTGCCTGGAGAAGTCCTTCTGCCTGTCCACCGACGTGACGGCGGCCTTCGACCCCAACTTCGCCGACGTGTACGAGAAGAACAACTCCGCAAAGGTGAATTACGGCGTGGGCCTGTGCAAGTACACCGGCGCTCGGGGCAAGAGCGGCGCCTCCGACGCCGGGGCCGAGGTGGTGGCCTATGTCCGCCGCCTGCTGGATGACAAGGGTGTGCTGTGGCAGATGGCCGAGCTGGGCAAGACCGACCAGGGCGGTGGCGGAACGGTGGCCTGCTATATGGCCAACCGGAACATCGACACCCTGGACGCGGGGGTGCCCGTGCTGAGTATGCACGCCCCCTTTGAGACGGTGTCCAAGCTGGACTGCTATATGACCTACGCCGCCTGCAAGGCCGTTTATCAGGGCTAACCTACTTTTTCTTGAAAGAAAAAGTAGGCAAAAAGAACTTTCATTCGCTGACGGACCAGCCAATAACCTGTTCCATTTCGCCCGGCAACGAAAAAGCCGTACAAATAAAAACCCCCTTTCGCGGAAAAGCTATACCGCAAAGGGGGCTTTTCTATGACTGAGGACACCAAACCAACGGAGAACAGCCAGGAGGACGAACAGGACCAGCTCCGGCAGGACATCGTGGACCTGGGGGCCAGCACCGTCAACACCCGCGACGGCGCCATCCACACCCTGACCATCGTGGGCACCATCGAGGGCCACCAGGAGGAGCGCTCCGGGGCCAAGACCACCAAATATGAGCACATCCTGCCCTTTCTGGCCAGTTTGGAGGAGAGCGACGAGGCGGACGGCCTGCTCATCCTGCTCAACACCATGGGGGGCGACATCGAGGCGGGCCTCGCCATCGCGGAGATGATCTCCGGGATGCGCAAGCCCACCGTGTCCCTGGTGCTGGGGGGCGGGCACTCCATCGGGGTGCCCCTGGCGGTGGCGGCCAAGGAGTCCTTCATCGTCCCCTCCGGGGCCATGACCATCCACCCGGTGCGGCTCAACGGCCTGGTCATCGGGGTGAGCCAGACCTTCCACTATTTCGAGCGCATCCAGGACCGGATCTGCGACTTCGTCACCCGCAACAGCCGCATCAGCCGGGAGGATTTTGAGCACCTGATGCTCAACACCGGCGAGATGGCCGCCGACGTGGGCAGCGTCATCTACGGCCAGGAGGCGGTGGAGCTGGGCCTCATCGACCACCTGGGGGGGCTGTCCGACGCGCTGGAGTGCCTCCACCGGCGGATGCGGGAGGAGAAGGAGCGCACAGAGGCGTAGCGCCGCCTTGAATCAGGCGGAAAGTTGTGCTATACTGGTGCCATCCTTTTCACCGAGGTGGTATGCGTGAAGCGATGCGTTGCCTGTCGCGGGATCGTCACAAGCTAAAACGATCTTAGGAGGTCAACAGATGATCCCGCAATGGAAAATTTATCCCCGCTCCCAGGGGCACAGCACCGTCTACCTGCGAAACGTGGTGACCGACCCCTCCATCACCGTGGGAGAGTACACCACCTATGACGACTTTGTCCGAGACCCCAGGGACTTTCAGCGAAACAATGTGCTCTACCACTACCCCATCAACCAGGAGCGGCTGGCAATCGGAAAGTTCTGCTCCATCGCCTGCGGCGCCAAATTTCTCTTCAACAGCGCCAACCACACCCTGGGCAGCCTGTCCACCTACCCCTTCCCCATCTTCTTCGAGGAGTGGGACCTGCCTGTGGAGGATATCCCCCGGGCCTGGGACAACCACGGGGACATCGTGGTGGGCAATGATGTGTGGATCGGCTATGAGGCCGTCATCCTGGCGGGCGTCACCATCGGAGACGGGGCCGTCGTCGGCGCCCGGGCGGTGGTGACAAGGGACGTGCCGCCCTACACCATCGTGGGCGGCGTCCCGGCAAAGCCCATCCGCAAACGGTTCAGTGACGGCGTCATCCAGCGCCTGCTGGAGCTGAAATGGTGGGACTGGCCTGAGGAACGGATCGCCGCCAATTTGGAGGCCATCCAGTCCGGCGATATCCAACACCTGGCGTAAAACAGACAGGAGCGCGGCGTCCGCCGCGCTCCCTTGCCTTTTCCCCCGTTTTCTGCTACAATGTCCGGGAACCTGAACTGCCCAGAGGAGGCGCCCCCATGAAGGAATTCACCATCGGACCCAACGACGCGGGCCAGCGGCTGGACCGCTGGATCGCCAAGACCCTGCCCCTCCTCCCCGCCCCGCTGGCCCAGAAGTACATCCGCCTCAAGCGGGTGAAGGTGAACGGCAAGGGCTCCAAACGGGATACGCGCCTCCAGAAAGGGGACGTGCTCCAGCTGTACATCAACGACGAGTTTTTTGACCGCCCCACCCCGGAAAACGCCTTTTTGTCCGTGTTCAAGCCCCAGCTGGACATTTTGTTTGAAAACGAGCACATCATGCTCCTCAACAAACGCCCTGGCATGGTGGTCCACCCCGATGACAAGGAGCGGGTGAACACCTTAATCACCCACATCCAGGCGTACCTCTATCAGAAAAAGGAGTGGTCGCCCTATTGGGAGAACTCCTTCGCTCCCGCTTTGTGCAACCGCATCGACCGCAATACCGGAGGCATCGTCATCGCCGCCAAGACCGCCGAGGCCCTGCGGGTGATGAACCAGAAGATCCGGGACCGGGAGCTGCGAAAGCTGTACCTGTGCGTGGTCCACGGGGTGATGAAGCCCAAAGAGGGCCAGCTCAAGGGCTACATCCTGAAGGACGAGGACAGGGCCCAGGTGAAGGTGTACGACCACCCCGTCCCCGGGGGCAAAACGGCGGTGACCCTCTACCGCACCCTGGAGAGCCGGAACGGGCTGTCCCTGGTGGAGTGCGACCTCATCACCGGGCGCACCCACCAGATCCGCGCCCAGTTCGCCGCCGCGGGCCACCCCCTGCTGGGGGACGGCAAGTACGGCCTGGAGCGGGATAACAAGCGCTTCGAGCGCAAGTTCCAGGCGCTGTACTCCTACAAGCTGCGCTTTGACTTCACCACGGACGCGGGGCCGCTCAACGGCCTCAATGGCCGGGAATGGACGGTGGAGGATGTGGATTTTGTGGAGGAGTATTTCCCAAGGAGTGACCAAGATTGACCTATGAAATTCTGAAGCTGAGGGAACACGCCGAGCTTCTAAAAACTGCGGCGGCGTGGTTCCACGCCAAATGGGGCGTTCCCTTGGAGGCATATCAGGAGAGCATGGAGCGGTGCGTCAAATGTGAGGGCCCGGTCCCCCAATGGTACGTGGCGGTGGACGGCGAACGAATCATCGGCGGACTGGGCGTCATTGAGAACGACTTTCACGATCGGAAGGACCTCTCCCCCAACGTGTGCGCGGTATACGTTGAGAAAGCATGTCGCTGTCAGGGCGTCGCGGGAAAACTGCTGAGCCACGTCTGTGAGGATATGTCCGGATTTGGCATTGATACGCTTTACCTGCTGACCGACCACATCTCTTTTTATGAGCGGTACGGCTGGGAGTTTTTCTGCATGGCTCAAGGGAAGGGCGAGGAAGATCCCTCCCGGATGTACGTCCATAAAATGTAAAATTTCCGGCGCGGTCAAAATGACCGCGCCGGCGCTTTTCTTTCCGTCACCGGGCGCAAACTTTGGATGAGTGCCCCGATCGCAGCGAACTAAAAGTTCTTTTTCGGTTCCTTTTTCTTTCAAGAAAAAGGAACGACCTTACGCGATGCTGACCACCTGATACCCGGCCTCCTCCACGGCGGCCCGGATGGCGTCGTCGGACACGTCGCCGGTGACCACAGCGGTCTTGCTGTCCAGGTCCACGGTGGCGGAGGCCCCGGGGATGGCGTTGAGCGCCTTGTCCACATGGGCCCGGCAGTGCTGGCACATCATGCCCTCAATGACGACTTTCTTTTCCATGGCTTTTTGTTCTCCTTTCACTTCAACGGCGGGTGTTCCGCCGGTTTTCACCTCTGTATGGGGCTGGATGCTGGGCTTAAAGAAGCGCAGGCGCAAGGCGTTGCTTACCACGCACACCGAGCTGAAGCTCATGGCCGCCGCGCCCAGCATGGGGCTGAGCTGGGGCCCGCCCCAGATGGCCAGCACCCCCGCCGCCACCGGGATGCAGATGGCGTTGTAGAAAAACGCCCAAAACAGGTTCTGCTTCACGTTGCGGATGGTGGCCCGGGACAGCTCCACCGCCGTCACCGCGTCCACCAGGTCGGACTTCATCAGCACGATGTCGGCGCTCTCGATGGCTACGTCCGTTCCCGCGCCGATGGCAAGGCCCACGTCCGCCCGGGCCAGGGCCGGGGCGTCGTTGATGCCGTCGCCCACCATGGCGACCCTCTCCCCCCGCTCCTGGAGGGCGGCGATCTGCCGCTCCTTGTCGGTGGGGAGCACCTCGCTCACCACCTCAGTGAGGCCCAGCTCCTTGCCGATGGCCTGGGCGGTGCGTTTGTTGTCCCCGGTGAGCATGACCACCTTCAGCCCCAGCCGCTGGAAGCCCTCGATGGCCGCTTTACTGGAAGGCTTCACCGTGTCCGCCACGGCGATGATGCCGATGGGCCTGCCGTCCTGGACGAAAAACAGGGGGGTTTTGCCCTGCTTCGCCAGCTCGTCGGCGATCATGGCGTCCTGACCCAGGTCCACCTTGGCGTCGGCCAGCATGGCGGCGTTGCCCGCCAGATAGGACGCGCCCTGGATGGTCCCCCGGACCCCCTTTCCGTGGACGGCCTCAAACTTCTCCACCGGGGCCAGGGGAATGGAGCGGTCTGCCGCCTCCTCCACAATGGCCGTGCCCAAGGGGTGCTCCGACGGCTTCTCCAGCGACGCGGCCACGCACAACAGCTCCTCCGCCGTGGTCTTGCCCAGGGGATACAGGTCAGTTACCTTGGGTTTGCCCTCGGTAACGGTTCCCGTCTTGTCCAGCACAATGGTGGTGACAGAGCGCAGGTTTTCCAAGCCCTCGGCGGACTTCACCAGGATGCCGTGCTCGGCCCCCTTTCCGGTGCCCACCATGATGGCTACGGGGGTGGCAAGCCCCAGGGCGCAGGGGCAGGAGATCACCAGCACCGCCACGCCGGAGGTCAGGGCCCGTTCGATGGAGCCGGTGGCGATCATCCACACCACAGCGGTGACCAGGGCGATCGCCATCACCACCGGCACGAACACCCCCGCCACCTTGTCCGCCAGCTTGGCGATGGGGGCCTTGGAGGAGGCCGCCTCGTCCACCAGCCGGATCATCTGGGCCAGAGTGGTGTCCTCCCCCACCCTCGTGGCCCGGAGGGTGAGAACGCCGGACTTGTTGATGGAGGCGGATATGGCCGTATCGCCGGGACCCTTGTCCACCGGGATGGACTCCCCGGTGAGGGCGGACTCGTCCACGCTGGATGCCCCCTCCACCACCACGCCGTCCACCGGCACCGAGCCGCCGGGGCGCACCAGCACCAAATCCCCGGCTTGGACCTGCTCCACGGGCACTTCCACCTCTCCCCCGTCCCGCAGGACGGTGGCGGTTTTGGGGGTCAGGTCCATGAGCCGGGTGATGGCCTGACCGGTTTTGCCCTTGGAGCGGGTCTCCAGGTATTTGCCCAGGGTGATGAGGGTGAGGATCATCCCGGCGGACTCAAAGTACAGGTCCATGGAGTAGTGCTCCACCAGCGACCTATCCCCGTGGCCCAGCCCCCAGCCGATGCAGTACAGAGCGGCGACGCCGTACACCACGGCGGCGGCGGAGCCCACGGCGATCAGCGAGTCCATGTTGGGAGAGAGATGCCAGAGCGTCTTAAACCCCACCCGGTAATATTTCTGGTTGATGACCATAATGGGCACGGTGAGCAAAAATAGGGTCAGGGCGTAGACCATGGCGTTGTCCACCCCGTGGAAAAAGTGGGGGATGGGCCAGCCCATCATGTGGCCCATGGACAGGTAAAACAGGGGAATCAGGAATACAAAGGACCAGATCAGCCGGGCCCTCATGTTTTTCAGGTCGTCCTCCATGGCGTTGACGGCAGGCTTGGCCTGGGCCGCGTTCTGACCGGCAGCGGCGGGCAGGGACGCGCCGTACCCCGCCTTTTCCACAGCGGACACGATCTGCTCCGGAGTCAGCGCCCCATCCCAGTCCACGGTCATGGAGCCGCCCAGCAGGTTCACATTAACCTCGCACACGCCGTCCAGCTTGCGCACCGCCTTGTCCACGTGGGCGGAGCAGGCGGAGCAGGTCATGCCGGTGACGTTGAATTTTTGCTTCATCTGGCGTTCACCTCGAATCTGGTATCTTCCTTTTTTCTTTGAAAAGAAAAAAGGAAGCGAAAAAAGAAACTTTTAGATTATAGTATTTTACCCAGAGCGGCCACCAATTCGTCGATCTTGTCCGACCGCTCCTTGTCGTCCTTGGCGTGCTCCACGCAGTGCTTCAGGTGGGCGGTCAAGATCTCCTTGTTCACCCGCCTCAGCATGGCGTCGGCGGCGGTGACCTGCTGGGAGATGTCCATGCAGTACCGGTCCTCCTCCACCATTTTGATAATGCCGTCGATCTGGCCCCGGGCCGTTTTCAGCAGCCGCAGCACCGTTTTCTGGTCCGCCATCATGGCCCCCGCCTCCTCTCGCAGAATACTCCCCTGGGGGGTAGTGTTATCCTACCATAACACTGTGCTTTTGTCAACAAAAAAATTCCCGGAATGGTCCGGGAATTTCTCGCCTTATTTTTCCAGCTTCGCCTGGACACGGGCCAGGAACTTCGACCGCTTGATGACAAAGCGCTCGTGAACGCCTCCGCCAATCTTCCCCGCCTCGTCAAAGGCGGACACGGCAAAGGTGAGCTTGCGCCCCTCCACGGCGGTGAGCTCCGCCTCCGCCCAAACCCGCATCCCGACAGGGGTGGCGGCGTCGTGGGTCACGTCCAGCCGGGTACCCACCGTGCCCTCGTCCGGGGCCAGGTCCCCCCGCACCGCCTGAACGGCGGCGTTTTCCATCAGGGCGATCATCCACGGGGTGGCGAACACAGGCACCAGCCCGGAGCCCGCCGCCTGGGCGGTGTTGTCCTGGGTGACCACAGTCTCGGCGCGGCCCCTCCTTCCAGCTTCAATGGACATTGTCATTCCTCCATCCTGTTTGATGCCTCCATCATACACCATTTTAAGAATATCTTCAAACCTTTTTTCTTGAACCTCCTCCCTCCTCTGGGTATAATGGGAAAAATGCGGAAAAAATGAGGTGGGCGCGTGAGCCGAATTCTGGTCGTTGACGACGACATTCACATCGGAAACCTGCTTCAGGAGGCCCTGGAGGGCGAGGGCTACCGGGTCAGCCGGGCCTACTCGGGCACCGAGGCGGTGCTGGCCCTGGAGCGGGCCCGGCCCGACCTCATTCTGCTGGACCTGATGCTCCCCGGCCTGTCCGGGGAGGAGGTGCTGCCCAGGCTGGCGGGCGTCCCCGTCATCGTGGTCAGCGCCAAAGCGGATCTCGACAGCAAAACCGCCCTGCTGCTGGGGGGCGCGGCGGACTACATGACCAAGCCCTTCGCCCTGCGGGAGCTGCTGGCCCGGGTGGCGGTGCGGCTGCGGGAGGCCCCCGCCCGTCAGGGCGGGGCGCTGGCCTTCGGTCCCCTGCGGCTGAACCTGGACGCCCGCTCGGTGTCGGTGAACGGCCGGGCCGCGCGCCTCACCCGGACGGAGTACGCCATTTTGAAGCTGCTCATGGCAAATCCCGCCCAGGTGGTCACCAAATCCCGGCTGCTGGACGAGATCGGGCAGGACACCCCGGACTGCACCGAGAGCTCGCTGAAAACCCATGTCAGCAACCTGCGGAAAAAGCTGCGGGACACCGGGGCGGGAGATTGTATTGAATCAGTTTGGGGTATTGGATTCAAAATGCGCACGGAATAGGGGGAGAGCATTATGGAAGAATTGACATCATTGATGAATATCGGCAAGGAGATGGCCCGGAAGCTGTCCGCCGTGGGCATCGGCACGCCGAAACAGCTGGAACAGGCGGGGGCGGAGCAGGCGTTTTTCCGCATGAAGGTGGTGTTCCCCGAGATCTGCCTGGTCCACCTGTACGCCCTGGAGGGAGCCATTCGGAACGTTGAATTCAACAGTCTCCCCGAAGAGAGAAAGCGGGAGCTGAAGGCGTTCAGCGACCAGCTCAAGGGGTAAAATCTCAACCATTTCTGAACGGTTCCCTTGACCGCTTTCTTGACCGTTCTCTGTTACCATGGGGGCATCCAAGGAAACGGAGGCTTTTTTATGGAATATGTACTCACCACCCAGGGCCTGTCCAAGCATTACAAGGATTTCAAGGCCCTGGACAATCTCACCATGCATGTACCAAAGGGCAGTATTTACGGCTTCGTGGGCCGCAACGGCGCGGGCAAGACCACCCTCATCCGGCTCATCTGCGGCCTGCAGGCCCCCACGTCCGGCACCTACGCCCTCTACGGTGTGGACAGCGCCCAAAGGGGCATCGCCAAGGTGCGCCGGAGGATGGGCGCGGTGGTGGAGACCCCGTCCATCTATCTGGACCTGACCGCCGAGGACAATTTGAAGGAGCAGTTCCGGGTGCTGGGGGTGCCCTCCGACGACGGCATCCCCGAGCTTTTGAAGCTGGTGGGGCTGGAGGACACGGGGAGGAAAAAGGCCCGCAACTTCTCCCTGGGCATGAAGCAGCGGCTGGGCATCGCCGTGGCCCTGGCCGGGGACCCGGACTTCCTGGTGCTGGACGAGCCGGTGAACGGCCTGGACCCCCAGGGCATCATCGACATCCGGGAGCTGATTTTGAAGCTCAACCGGGAGCGGAACATCACGGTGCTCATCTCCTCCCACATTCTGGACGAGCTGTCCAGGCTGGCCACCCACTACGGCTTTATCGACTCGGGGCGCATGGTCAAGGAGCTGTCCGCCCGGGAGCTGGAGGCGGCTTGCCGCAAGTGCCTGCGGGTGGAGGTCACCGACACCCGGGCGCTGGCCCGGGTGCTGGACCGGATGGAGGTGGAGTACAAGATCCTGGACGACGGGCAGGCGGACGTGTTCGCCCAGCTGAACATCTCCCAGCTCAGCCGGGCGCTGGACGGGGAGGGCTGTGAGCTGCTCTCCGCCCAGGAGCGGGACGAGAGCCTGGAGAGCTACTTCGTCAACCTGGTGGGGGGTGGCTCTCATGACTAAGCTGCTCAGCGCCAACTTGACGCGGCTTTGGAAAAACAACGCCTTCTGGGGCTCCATGGGGGTGTCCCTGGGCATGGGGCTGTTTATGGTGGTGGACAGCTGGCGCTCCGCCCAGGAGTCCGGCGGGGCCTGGGCCAGCACGGTGGACGCCGAGCTGTTCAAATACGCCGCCTTTATCGGCATTCTGGCCGCGGAGTTAATTCCCCTGTTCTTCGGCACCGAGTACAGCGACGGGGCCATTCGAAACAAGATCGTCGTGGGACAGTCCCGCCTGTCCATCTACTTTGCCAACCTCATCACCGGCTTCGCGGCCTGTGTTCTCTGCTCCGCCGCCTATATGCTGGGCTGTATTGTGCTGGGCGTCCCCCTTCTGGGCTGGTTCACCCAGCCCCCCGCCCTGCTGCTCACCGCGCTGGCCGGTTCCCTGCTCATGACGGCGGCGTTCTGCGCCGTATTCACTTTTGTGACCATGAACTGCTCCAAAAAATCCACCTCGGTGGTGATCTGCCTGCTGGGGGCGTTCGCGGCCTTTATCGGGGCGATCGTCATCCACTCCATGCTGGAGGCGCCGGAATTCATCTCCGGCTACGAGCTCAGCGTGGGAGGCCAGATCGTATCGGTTCAGCCGGAGCCCAACCCCAACTATCTGACCGGGGCAAAGCGGGAGCTCTATCAATTCCTGTTCGACCTGCTCCCCTCGGGGCAGTCTGTGCAGTACTGCTCTTTGCAATTGGGCGACCCCGCGCGGCTGATGGGGCTGGCGGCGGCGGTGTGCGCGGTGTTCACCGGGGCGGGCGCGGCGCTGTTCCGGCGGAAGGATCTGAAGTAGGTGGGCGGGATGAGGAATCTATTGTCCGCTAACTTCCTGCGATTCCGGCAAAACCGAGTGCTCTGGGGCGGTATGGCGGTTATGCTCCTGTATGGCCTTACCCGTGTGTCCTCCCTGAGGCAGACGCTGGACAACGGAGGTTCGTCCTATTTCCCACCTTTTCACTTTCTAGAACTCATTCCCTTTGTTCTGGCGGTCTATTGCTGTGCATCCAATGCCGCCGAATTTGACGCCGGAGCCGTCCGAAACAAGCTGACCGTGGGCGCGGCCCGTCCCGCCGTCTACCTGACGGACCTCATCGACCACACGGCGGCGGCATTTCTGTTCTGTGCGGCCTACATCCTGCCCACCTGGGGACTGGACTGGGTCTTGTTCCATGATTCCGGCGTACTGGAATATCCCCGCACCACCGGGGAAACGGCGGTGTGGCTGCTGGTGGGGCTGGCCGCCGTGGCCTCCTACAGCGCTCTGTTCACCTTTCTCGGTATGAACGTCCAGGGCAGGGCGAGCGGAGCGGCGGCGATTGTCCTGTTGGCGGCGGCGCTGGTTTTTCTGGGCCACCGCAGCGAGACTGCCATGGTCCTCCACTGGCAGGATTCGGTGGGCTGGCCGCTGGAGGGACCCACCCTGGTCTGGCACACTCTGTTTTCTCAGTGGCTCCCCGGCGGGCAGGCCGTGTTTGTCTCCCAGTATTCCGACCGGATCGCTCCAGGTGCGCTGGCGGTCCGGGCCCTGGCCGTCGCCGCCCTGACCACCGGGATAGGCATCCTCCTGTTCCGCAGAAAAGACCTGAAATGAGGTGACCCCCATGCTCCCCTGGCTGCTGTGTGCCGCGCTGCTTGTCACTGTCCTGGCGCTGCTGTTCCGCCTGCGTCTGCTCCAAAAGACGCTGGACGACATCGCCGCCCAGCTGGGGGACCGCCTCTCTTCCGACACCAACAACCCCATCTTCCTCTCCACCCGGGACCCCCACGCCCGCAAACTGGCGGCGGCGCTCAACGCCCAGCTCAGGGAGCTGCGCCGCCAGCGCCGGCGGTACGAGAACGGCGACCGGGAGCTGAAGGAGGCGGTGACCAACGTGTCCCACGACCTGCGCACCCCGCTGACCGCCATCCGCGGCTATCTGGAGCTGCTGGACAAGGGGGACAAGACCCCGGACCAGGCGCGGTATCTGGCCCTCATCACAGACCGGGCGGAGGCCATGGGCCGGATGGCCCAGGAGCTGCTGGGCTGCACGGTGGCCGCCAGCCTGGAGGACGAGCTGAGCCGGGAGGCGGTGGACCTGAACGCCGCGGTGGAGGAGGCGGCGGCCTCCTTCTACGGGGCGCTGGTGGAGAGCGGCGTGACGCCCACGGTGTCTCTCCCGGAAGTCCGGGTGGTCCGCGAGCTGGACCGGGCCGCCCTGGCCCGGGTGCTGGGCAACCTGCTGTCCAACGCCCTGAAATACAGCGCCGGGGATCTGGAGATAACCCTGACCCAGGAAGGCGCCGTCACCCTGTCCAACGCGGCGCCGGGGCTGGACGAGGTGCAGGTGGGGCGGCTGTTCCACCGGTTTTACACCGTGGAGACGGGCCGCGGCTCCACCGGGCTGGGGCTGTCCATCGCCCGCTCCCTCACCGAGCGCATGGGCGGGACCATCTCCGCCCGGTACGAGGGCGGGCGGCTGACGGTGGAGCTCCGCTTCCCCGCCCGCCCATCGCGCTAAAGCGCCCCGTCCGCCTCGGCGGACAGGGCGCTTTTCTAATAAGGACACGCCGCCTTTGCATACAGTTTGAGTGGAGGTGGTGTCCATGTGGACGGCATGGCTGTTATTGACACTGAACGGGCTGTTCTTCACCCTGCGCCTGGCGGGAAACACGGGGTCCTTTCCCCGCGCCCTCACCCGGGAGGAGGAGCAGGACTGCCTGGAGCGGATGGCAAAGGGCGACGCCGACGCCAGGGACCTGCTCATTGAGCATAACCTGCGTCTGGTGGCGCACATTGTAAAGAAGGGGTGAAGCAAAAGGAAGAAGTCTGTGGCATAGCACGGGCAAGAACTTTTTCCGAGGATATTCGAGGAAAGTGACCGTATATTGGGATGCGATCATCTAAATTACATGGATTCCTGTACGGCTCCAATTGCCCACAGCGGCAGGTTCAGCAGCCAGTCCTCCCTCTTGTGATCTGCCATCGAGGTTCGGATCGACAGCCTTGGCGCAAACTTCTCACGATACACTTTTAAGCTTTTGGCCTGGAGATTCGTCTCCGCTTTGACCTCTACGGGAATCACATCCGTACCATTGTCGATCACAAAATCCACTTCCGCCGTTCCGCGCTCCGCAGTCCAGTAGTAGATATTGAGGCTTTTGAGCGTCTTTAGCTGTTGCAGCACATATTGCTCCGTCAGCGCGCCTTTGAACTCTTTGAACAGAGCATTGCCATCCAACAGTACATCTTGCCGCAAGCCTACCATGCAGGACAGCAACCCAACGTCTACCAGGAACAGCTTGAACGCCTTCAGATCCTCATACGCTTTCAGCGGCAGGCTTGGCGCATTGACCCGGTGCACTTTGTGGACAAGCCCGCAATCCGTAAGCCAAAGCATGGCCAGTTCGTACTCCTTTGCCCGCGCTCCCTCTTTGATCAGGCCGTAGATAAACTTCTTGTTTTCCTTTGTCAACTGTGCCGGGATACTGTTCCACAGCATCCGAATGCGGGGCACCACTTCATTTGGAGCATGCTTGGAAAAATCCTGTTCATAGGCTGCCAGGATGCGCTGCTGGATTTCCCTCACCTCATTGAAATCCCGGTCGTCCGCGAAAGCCTGCACAACTTCCGGCATACCTCCGACATAATAGTAGTGCTTTAGCAAGTCGGCATAATCCTGCTTGAACGCGGCTGCCATTTCGAAGTCGCTTTTCTGAAGGAGCTCCATATACTGCCCCTTCCCCATCGCCATCAAAAATTCAAAGAAGGACAGCGGGTAAAGATCAAGGAACTCTACTTTCCCCACTGGGAATGATGTCCCGTGATGCAGCGCTACCCCCAACAAACTGCCGGCACAGACAATTTGGTATTGAGGCGCATCTTCATTAAAATATTTTAGACTGGACAGGGCTTGAGGCACCTCCTGCACTTCGTCGAAAATCAATAGGGTGTTGAATGGATCGATCTTGTGTCCTGCATACAGTTCCAGCCCTGTAATGAGACGCTCAATCGCCAAACCTCCTCCAAATAGTTTTTTCATACGCTGGTTGTTATCAAAATTGATGTAAACAACCTGCTCATATTCATTCGCTCCAAATTCCTTCATGAGCCAGGTCTTCCCCACCTGGCGGGCCCCGCGGATAATAAGCGGCTTGCGCCGCTTTTTCGCCTTCCATTGCCGCATCTGCTCCATTGCCATCCGATACACAGGCGTCACCTCCAAATATGCTGTGTTCCTATTATAACACTAATTCACAAAAAATCAAACGACTTTTCTGCTTGTTATTCACTTTTCCAGATTACATTGTGTACTTTTCTGGTGATGTGTGGGTTCGAGTCCCGCCTGTTCGAGCATGTTGAAAGCTACATTTTAACCTTGTTACACAGGTTTGAAATGTAGCTTTTCTAATTTCAAACCTCCATGATATACTGCTATTCAGCAATTATCATGGAGGTTTTGTTATGTCCAGAAAAGTGACTATGATCCCGGACGCAGCACAGCAGGCACCTACAGAAAAACGACTGCTCCGGGTTGCGGCTTATTGCCGTGTCAGCACCAGACATGAGGAACAGCAGTACAGTCTGGCAGCCCAAACCAGCTACTATACAAACTACATTCAAAACCATCCCAACTTGGGTACTGGTTGCTGTGTATTCCGACACTGCATCCGGTACTCGTACTAATCAGCGCCCCAGCTATCAAAAGCTCATCAGAGACTGTACCAAAAGAAAAATAGACTTGATTTTGGTGAAGTCTCTCAGCCGGTTTGGCCGGGACGCACTGGAAACAATCCGACAGGTCAGGAAGCTCAAGAGAGCAAACATCGGGATTTACATTGAAATAGGAGGACTGAACTCTTTGATTATCAGCGACAGTATGATCGACCAGCTTGCGGCGCTGGATCAGGCCGAAAGCCACTTCCGCAGTGAGAACATTAAATTCGGCATCTATCACCGAATGAGGAGCGGAAAAACTGTACTGAACCACACGCAGTTCCTCGGCTATATCAAAGGGCCGGACGGCACCCTGCAAATCGTGCCGGAGGAAGCCGAGATCGTGCGTAAAATCTTCGATTATGAGGCAAATTGTGATAATGAAAAGCTCAACCATCCGATGCGTTTCTCATTCCATGCCCGGCCTGCAACTCTCGAAACTGACTGGGCGCGATCCCGTACTCCCGCTTAAAGGCTCGGAAAAAGGTGGAGTAATCCATAAAACCTACCCGCTCGTTCACCTCGTTCAAGGGTATGCCCTGGATGATCAGTGATTTAGCCGCGATAAGCCGCCGCTGGGTGACGCAGCGGTAAAAGCTGACCCCCAGTTTCTGGCGGAAGGTCTGGCTGATCTTGCTCTCGCTGACCCAGAAGTGCTTCGCGGTGTCCGCCAGCGTGATCTGCTCCCCCAGATGTGCCTCAATATAGGCAAACACCCGCTCCAGCAGCTCCGGCTTTTCTGCTCGGGCCAACGGCACCCCCTCCTGCCCGGACAGCGCCCGGGCCAGCAGTGTCAGCAATACCATCGTGTTTCCCGCCGCGATTGCCTCCCACCCTGGGCTGCGGCAAAGGGCCTCCTTCACACTGGCATGGATGTGTTCCCCCAGCGATTCCCAAGGCGTGCCCGCAGTGCGGAGCAAAAAGGGCCGCTCCCAGTCAACGACAGCGGGGAATGGGAACGCCTGGGTCAACCGAGCCACAAATTCCCGGCTCATCCAAATGACCTCTCTGCGGCAGGGCTCCACAAGCTGGTTCGCCAGCAGAGGCCGGTGGTTGATGCCCGGCGGCGCGAACACGAGATCCCCCCGCTGGAGCCGGTAACGGTCGGGGCCCAGCAGGTATTCCATGCCGCAGGTGTTGCGACAGTACATCAGCTCGTAAAAGCTGTGGCTGTGGAGGGGCACATGGCCGCCCTCCATGCTCTCGTGGCGGTAGGCGTCCACATAGCGGTGGGACATCTCCAGTTCGTGATACATATCGCTCCAGCTGAAGCCCCGGCCCTCCAGTTCCCGGCGCAGGCGTTCCCGCTTTTGGGCCGGAGCGTCCTGAGCCACACTTGTCGAAAGACGGTTGAAGTCGTCCAATTTCATAAATGTGTCCCTCCTCTGCCCTTCCCTTTTATGATAATTGTAGCACAGTTTACCGGATTTGCAATCCTCTTTGCTGAGATTGCAATTTCAATTGCGATTCAATTCTGTTATCCTGAAATTGTCAGGAAATCAGGCATTTTAGGGTTCGAGAATCTTTTAGGAAGGGAAGTTGACCGATATGCCGTATCCACACTTGCTCTCCCACATCCAAATCGGCAAAACCACGGTGAAAAACCGGGTGTTCATGCCGCCGCTGTCCACCAACCTGGCGGACAAGGGCTATGTCACCGACGCGCTGGTTGCCCACTACGCCGCCCGAGCCAAGGGAGGCGTGGGGCTCATCGTCACCGAGGTGACAACGGTGGAGCCTACCTACATCTACCTTCCCGGCGATATGTCCATCTGCGACGACTCCTACATCCCCGGCTGGCAGAAGCTCACCGCCGCCGTCCACCAGTACGGGGCGAAGATCCTGCCTCAGTTGTTCCATCCGGCCTATATGGCCTTCCCTATCCCCGGCACGCCCCGGCTTATCGCCCCCTCCAACGTGGGGCCCTACTACGCCAAGGAGGCCCCCAGGGCTGTGACCCGCGATGAGTTGCAAGCCATCATCCGGCAATTTGGCGAGGCGGCCAAGCGGGTGCAGACCGCCGGAGGCGACGGCGTGGAGATCCACGCCGCCCACGCCCACGGCCTGCTTGGCGGCTTCCTGTCCCCGCTGTACAACAAGCGCACCGACGAATACGGCGGCGATCTCAACGGCCGCCTGCGCCTCACCCTGGAGGTCATCGCGGAGGTGCGCCGCCAGTGCGGGGAGGACTTCATCATCGACGTGCGTCTGTCCGGCGACGAGTACACCGACGGCGGGCAGAACCTGAACGACGCGGTCTATGTGGCCAAACAGCTGGAAAGAGCCGGAGTGGACTTCCTCCACGTCTCCGGAGGCACCACCATCATGCGGGGCAGCTCCATCCCCGCGCCGGGCACCCCCATGGGCTCCCACGTCCGGCTGGCGGAGGAGATCAAGCGGCGCGTCTCTATCCCTGTAGCTACGGTGGGACGCATCACCGAGCCCTGGCTGGCGGAGGAGCTGATTGCCAACGGCAAGACGGATATCTGCATGATGGGCCGGGCTAACCTGTGCGACCCGGATTTCGTCGCCAAGGCCGCAGAGGGCAGAGAGGACGAGATCCGGCCCTGCATCGGCTGTCTGCGCTGTCTCAACGGCATCATGTTCGGCAAACGGGTATCCTGCACGGTGAATCCCTCCCTGGAGCCGGACAATGAGGACACACTTACCCCAGCAGAGGTCAAGAAAAACGTGCTGGTCATCGGCGGCGGTCCCGCCGGAATGGAGACCGCCTTTGTGGCGAAAAAGCGGGGCCATCACGTGGTGTTGTGTGAAAGGAGCGAGGAACTGGGCGGACAGCTCCGCATTGCGGCAGTGCCCATCGCCAAGCAGGACCTGACCAAGGTGACCAAATACATGGCCCGAAAGCTGGAGCGGGCCGGGGTGGAGATCCGCCTCAACTGCCCGGTGACAGAGGAACTGCTCCGAGGTGAATTCGCCGGTTACGAGGTCATCGCCTGCGCCGGAGCGGCCCCCATCGTACCCCAGGCGTTCACTAGCTTCAAGCAGTGGATGACGGCGGACGACGTGCTGGCGGGCCGTGCCTTTCCCGGGCGGAAGGTGGTGGTCCTGGGCGGCGGCGCGGTGGGCTGCGAGACGGCGGACTACTTGGCCCCGCTGGTCAACGACCTGTTCCCCCGCAACCGGGAAATCACCGTGCTGGAGATGGCCCCCGGCGTGATGCTCACCGAGTCCGGGCCGGGCCGGAGCCTGCTGGTCCAGCGCCTGTTGAAAAAGGGTGTGGAGCTCATCTGCGGCGCTAAGGTAGAGCGGGTGGACGAAAACGCCATCGTCTATACCAAGGACGGACAGGAGCACATTATCTCGGATGCAGACACCCTGGTGCTGGCGGTGGGCTACCACAGCGATCCCGCCCTGGAGGAGCTGCTGAAAGAGTGCGGCATGACCTATCACATCATTGGCGACGCACAGAAACCGGGCAATTTGAAGGACGCCGTCACCCAGGGCTATGAGACCGCCAAGGAACTGTAAGGTCCCCCACGTTCAACATAAGAAAGGATAGAGATCAATGGGTAAAAATTCTCCCCTGCTCCAGCCGCTGAAGGTGGGCGGCCACACGCTGAAAAACCGCGTCATGTTTCCTCCCCTCACCACCGGCTATGAGGAGCGGGACGGCTCCATCGGCCCCCGCAGCTTCCACTTTTATGAGCGGCTGGCCAAGGGCGGCGTGGGCTATATCGCCATCGGCGACGTGGCCCCGGTGAACACCGCCTCCCCCACCCCCAAGCTGTGTGACGACAGCCAGATTCCCACCTTCCAAAAGCTGGCCGACGCGGTCCACGTCTATGGCTGCAAGCTGGCGCTTCAAATTTTCCACCCGGAGTACGACGTGCCCGGCGTGGGAAAGATGATCGTAGGCTCCATGATGGCGGGCAAGGCCGCCCAGGCTGCGAAAGAGGCCGGGGATATGGAGACCTTCCAGGCCAAGATGGCCGAGTCGGAAAAGCTGCGCGCCGAGGCCTATGCCAAGCTGCGCCACGACATGAAGAGCTTCGTGGATGAGGCCACAGTGGAACAGCTGAACGGCATCAAGAAGGCCATGGCCGACTGCGCCCGCCGGGCGGCCCAGGCGGGGGTAGACGCTATCGAGATCCACGGCGACCGGCTGGTGGGCTCCCTGTGCTCCGAGCTCATCAACCACCGGCAGGACCAGTACGGCGGGTCCTTTGAAAACCGGGTACGCTACGCCCTGGAGGTGGTAGCCGCGCTCAGAGAAGCGGCTCCCGACCTGATCCTGGAGTACAAGCTGCCCATCATCACCGTCAACCCGGATGGCTCCCTGCGGGGCAAGGGCGGGCTGATGCCCGAGGAGGCCAAAAAATTTGCTGTCCTGCTGGAACAGGCGGGGGTGGACATGATCCAGGCCGCCCAGGCCAACCACACCGGCAACATGGGCGACACCATCCCGCCCATGGGCACGGTGCCCTACAACTGGACCCTGCCCATCGCGGCGGAGATCAAAAAATTGGTGTCCATCCCCGTGGCCACCGTGGGCCGGGTAGTCACGGTGGAGGCGGGCGAGGCAATTTTGAACGCCGGTCAGGCAGACGTCATCGGCTACGGCCGCTCCCTGCTCACCGACCCGGATATTGCCCTCAAGGTGGAGCGGGACGAGCCCATCCGCACCTGCCTGAACTGCAACAAGGGCTGTGTGGACGCCATCCAGAACCGGAAATACATCTCCTGCGTCCTCAATGCGGAGAATGGAGACGAGGCCACCATTTCCATCCGTCCGGGCAACGGAGAGAAGAAGGTCGTGGTGGTCGGCGCGGGGATCGCCGGGCTGGAGGCCGCCCGTGTGGCGGCGAAGCGGGGCTATTCCGTGACCGTATACGACACCGCGGATAAAATGGGCGGGCAGATCCTGCTGGCGGCGGCGCCCCCCAGGAAGTCCGAGATCCTGCGCTCTATTGAGTATTATGAGAAAATCCTGCCCTCCCTGGGCGTGGAGGTCAAGCTGGGCCAGAGCTGCGGCGTGGACGAGATGAACGCCGCCGATACCGTCATCGTGGCGGTGGGCGCTCAGAACATTGCCCTGCCCGTGCCGGGGGCGGATGGAGACAACGTGGCCTCCGCCTGGGATGTGCTGGCCGGAAAGGTTCAGGTGTCCGGCAAGTGCGCCGTCATCGGCGGCGGGCTGGTGGGCCCCGAGACGGCGGAGTTCCTGCTGGAGCGGGGCTGTCAGGTGGCTGTCGTCGAGATGCTGGACAAGATTGCCGCCGGGGAGTCCTCCACCATCCTGCCCATCATCCTGAAAGACTTCGCTGTGCACAGCGTGGAGCAGTTCGTCAAGACCCAGGTCACAGCCATCACCGCCAACGGCGTGGAGGCGGTGAACACCGACACGAAAGAGCCTGTCTCCATCCCCTGCGACTGGGTGGTGATGGCCGTGGGTTCCAGGAAAGTGCCCTTCTCCACGGAAGGGGTCACAGTGCCAGTGAAGTTCGTGGGTGACTGCTCCGGCGAACGCACCGCCAGCATCGCCGAGGCCGTTCGGAGCGGGTATTTCGCCGCCAATGAAATCTAATACGGCAACGACATAAAAAGTCAATGAACACCCTCCGCCCATGTCCGGTGGAGGGTGTTCGAAATTGACTGGAACACGGCGGAAAAGGATTTGTCATTTTGCCAATTCTCTGGTAGAATGAAGGAAACCGACGTAGAAGATGAAACCATTTTTCTGCGCGGCTATTCATAAAGAGGGAGAGAAATTTATGAGCAGGGTGAAAAACGAGCCAAAAAACAAGAATCCGCTGATCGTGGCCATCCGAGAGCAGCTGGAGCACCGGGCCCTGTGGATGTATCTGCTGTGCGACGAGGCCGCCAAAAAAGGTTTGAACGCGGAGGACTACGCCCCCGCTGCCATCCGCCGCTGCGGGCTGTATCAGGGCGGATTGCTGCGAAAAAAGGCTGGGGGCGGGCCGTCTCTGAAGGGATTGAAGAAAACCTTGTTCTCCAAATTCGCCCAATGGGTGTTTGAGATGGACATCAAGCGGTGCGACGACGACCATCTGGACATCGACTTTCACTACTGCCCCCTGGTGAAGGCGTGGCAGAAACAGGGATGCTCCGATGAGGAAATCCGGATTCTGTGCGACCACGCCATGTGCGGCGACCGAGGCATCGCGGAGAGCTTCGGCTGTGAGCTGGACCTGCCCGCCACGATCGCCCGAGGGGATGATGTCTGTCAAATCCGGTTCGTCCGGCGCTGAACGGCAAATAGCCCTTTCCAGGGTTAAAATCAAGGCAGGAGCAAATATCGGGTGATCGGTTTACCCGGTGTTTTATGCTCCCCAGGGGTAACGCTTGATTATCCGCATCAAATGCGGTACAATATTGCGCAAGTAAGCGCATGGACCGGCCTACCGAAGCAGAAGAAATTGTGATCAGAGGGAGAATCTGCACATGAGCAAGATTTATAAACTGTTTTTTGGAATATTTGTGCTGTCAGCGCTTTTGTTAAGCGGCTGTACCAGCGACAGCGCAGGCGAAACGCCGAAAAACAGCCCTGAACCGGAAGCGGTCAGCGAGCCCCCTGCCGAACCGTCCGCCGCGCAGGTCACATTTGAAGGGATGGACCTGGATGGAAACCCTGTTTCGTCTGAGGTATTCTCCCAATCAAAGCTCACGATGGTCAATGTGTGGGCCACCTATTGCAATCCCTGCCTGCGGGAGATGCCGGAGCTTGGTGAGCTGACCGCAGAATACGACGCCGCAGAGTTCCAGCTTATCGGCATCGTCAGCGATGTGATGGAGGGCACGGACCAGTCTCAGGCGGAGCATCTGGTCCAACAGACAGGCGCAAATTATCCCCACCTGCTTTTGAACGAGTCTATCTATTACGCCCTTTTGACGGATGTGTCCGGCGTGCCGACCACCTTTTTCATCGATGAAAATGGCACGATTTTAGGCCGGGTAGTCGGGGCAAAAGAAAAATCCGTGTGGGAGGGGATCATCAATGAGCTTCTGGCAGCGGAATAAGCGCCGCGCCTGGGTTTTGGGCATTCTGGCTGGAATGCTTTTTCTGGGCATCGGTGCTTTTCAAGGGCAGCTTGCGGTGATATGGCAGAAGGCCGTGATGGTTTGCCTGGAGTGCATCGGGATCGGGTGACGCCATGAGACGACTTCGATTGGCGGCGCAGCTACTGTTCACCATCGTGACAAACGGCTATATGTATGGCTTTCTGAACGGGAAAATCTACCGCGGCAGCTTCAAATATGTCTGTGTTCCGGGCTTGAACTGCTACTCCTGCCCAGGGGCCATCGCCGCGTGTCCGATTGGGGCCTTACAGGCGTTGCTGAACCAGCAGGGCTTTCAGGTCCCCTTCGCCGCGCTGGGCTTTTTCTTTCTGTTTGGGAGTTTGCTTGGACGGTTTGTCTGCGGCTGGCTGTGTCCCTTCGGGCTGGTGCAGGACCTTTTGCATAAGATTCCTCTGTTTATAAAGAAAAAGCGTCTGCCCCATCACCACATCCTGAAGTATGGAAAATATGTCGTGCTGATTTTTTTGGTATGTATCGGCTCCATGTTTTTGTTCGGGGAATTTGCAAAAGTCCCAGCCTTTTGTAAATATCTGTGCCCATCCGGCACCCTGTTCGGTGCGCTCCCTCTGCTCGGTGCAGATGAAGCTCTGCGAAGCCAGGCCGGCGGCCTGTTTTTCTGGAAGCTGGGAATTTTGATCGGCATTGTCCTGCTCTCCGTGAAGGTTTACCGGCCTTTCTGTCAATATCTGTGCCCACTGGGGGCTATTTATGGCTGGTTCAACCGGTTCAGCCTTGTACAGATTCACTGGGAAGAGGAGCGGTGCGTTTCCTGCCATGCCTGCGAAAAGGCCTGTCCAGTGGCCCTCTCCCTGCAAGAAATTTCCAGTTCCCCGGAGTGCATCCGGTGCGGGGAATGTGTGAACACCTGCCCACAAAAATGTCTGCATTTTCGCGGCAAAGGAGCAACGACCACAAAAGGTTGATCAAATAACTTTCACATCAAATGCCAGGCGGGGCTTATCCGCCTGGCATTTTTTATCCTTATAAGCATATTCATAAGCTGAGGTGATGCAAATTGGAAAGCGCACAGCGAGAGCTGATGAGCGTCCTGCTGAATGCGGTCTACAGCCGAGGGCTTTTGTCGAAAACCACCTATTTGAATGCGTTGGATTTGGTACATTCCGCGCTGGATATCTCCCCACTTTTCCGGTATCCTGTGTGCTTGACAAAGGAGGCGGGACAGTGTGAATATCCTTAAAATCCGCAATGAAATGCGGAACGGAAAAACCATTTTCGACCTTCCCCTGCGAGTGACGTTCTACGCCAGAGTGTCCACCGATAAGGACGAACAGCGGGGCAGCCTGGAAAACCAGGTGCAGTATTACACCCAGTTCATCCAGGAAAAACAAAACTGGGTCTACATCCAGGGTTATGTGGACGAGGGCATCAGCGGGACAAGTACCAAAAAGCGGGATAGCTTCAATCGGATGATAACAGACGCCAAAGCGGGGCGCTTTGACTTTATCATCACGAAGGAGATATCCCGCTTTTCCCGCTCCACTCTGGACAGCATCAAATACACCCAAGAGCTGCTGGAGCACGACGTGGGTGTGCTGTTCCAGAACGACAACATCAACACCCTGGACAGCGACAGCGAATTCCGCCTGGTCGTCATGGCCGGAGTGGCCCAGGACGAGGTGCGCAAGCTGTCTGAACGGCTGAAATTCGGCTTTCGCCAGGCCATCAAAAATGGCCATGTGTTGGGTAACGACAAACTGTGGGGCTACGATAAGAAAGACTGCGTACTTACCGTCAACGAGGAAGAGGCCCCGGTGGTGCGGCGGATATTCGACCTCTACGCCAATCGGCAGATGGGCGTCCGGCGTATCTCCCAAATCTTGTACGATGAGGGCTTCACCAGCCGCCAGGGCAACGTTTTCAATGTTCTGACCATCCGGCATATCCTCTGCAATCCCAAATATAAGGGCTGGTACTGCGCCAACAAATCCCAGACGGTGGACTATCGAAGCAAGCGGAAGGTTTTCCTGGATGAGAGTGAGTGGGTGACATACCCTGACCCATCCATTCCCGCTATTGTATCCGAGGAGCTGTGGGACCGGGCCAACGCGCTCTACAAGCGCCGCAGCCAGCAGATGATGTCTCACCAGAGCGCCGCCGAGTTTCACAACCGCTACCCTTACAGTGGGAAGATCATCTGTGAGGAACACGGCACCAGCTATCACAGACAGGTGATCAAAAGCTCCAAAGGCGAAACGCAAACCTGGCAGTGCCGGGAGTACCGTAGCCGCGGGCGGGCCGGGTGCTCTGCTCCTCAGCTCCGCACCAAAGACTTAGACCAGATCATGGCCAGCATATTCGACCAACTGGCTCAGGATAAACAGGCCATCATTGACGCACTGGTGACGGTGATCCAATCTGTCCCGGACGAGCACGACTATGCCCAGGACACCCAGCGCGTTCAGGAGAATATCGCCGCCATCCAGGCAAAAAAAGACCGCCTGCTGGAAATGAGCATCGAGGGCATCATCTCCATGGCGGAATTTAAGCAGCGCAATGATGGTTTTAACGAGCAGGTCGAGGCATTGGAGGACCGCCTGACAACACTTCAGGCAGAGGCGGAAAAGGGCCGAAGGACCGCCGAGCAGCTAGACGAAATCAGGGATGCCCTGGAACAGGAGCTTTCCTTCCAAAACGGCGTCAATTCCGCACTGGTGACCACGATTTTAGACCACATTGTGGTCAAAAAAGGCAGCACAAAAGAGGAGATACACCTGGATATCCACCTGAAATTCGGCGGCCCTACCAGGGTCGTTTTTGGCCGGCCAAATTCTTCCTTCCGCTTCAACCGTCTAAAAAATATTACACCCCCAACGGCGACCAGGACGACCTGATCTCCATTGGAACAATTGGGCTGATCAAAGGGGTGTCCACGTTCAAGGCGGACAAAAACGTTCGGCTTGCCACCTACGCCAGCCGTTGTATAGAAAATGAGATCCTGATGTATTTCCGCTCCCAGCGCAAGCTCCAGGGGGAGCTGTCGCTCTCCGACTCCCTGGACGGCGAGGGGGAAAACGGCTCGCTGTCCCTCATCGACGTGGTACGGGTGGACGACAACATGTTGGAGGAGCTGGACCTTCGGGACGCCTGCGCCAAGGTGCGCCGGTGCGTAGACGCCTGCCTGACCGGCCGGGAGTCCCACATCATCCGCCTGCGCTACGGCCTGGACGGGCAGGCTCCTCTCACCCAGCGGGAGATCGCCTCGCTGTGCGGCATCAGCCGGAGCTATGTATCCCGCATCGAAAAAAAGGCCCTGGAAAAGCTGCGCGTTGAGTATGAAAAGAGCTGAAAAATGCCGGACGAGTCCTTCGTCCGGCATTTTTTCAGCGTTAGCCGTGGCGTGTCACCTTTTCCAGCGCTTCAGCATGGGAAAGAACTGGAACATCTGGGCCTTGGCCTGGTCCTGGGTCATCCCCGGGTTGGACTGGGCCATCATGGGGGCGCAGAAGTCGATCATCTCCTCCATGGTCATCTCCCCCACGAACGCTCCATCCTTGTAGCAGTAGGAGCAGTAGTCGGCGCTGGGCGAGCCGTCGGCCTCGGTGCCGTGGGCAGTGCCGGGGCCCAGGGGCATCCCGCAGGACTGGCAGAATTTCATGTCTTTGTAGTTTTCCATGGTTGGAACCTCCTCTGTATTGGATGGCTCCATCATAGCACCGGAAACCTGACAGGGCGTGTCATGTTCCCCAGCATGGGCCCAATAAATTTTCCAGCCCAGGGCGGCCAGGCGGCGGCGCAGCGCGTCGGGCGCCAGCACCTCCACCCCCGCGCCAAAGCTGAGCAGATAGCCGTACAGCCACTGGTCCTCGGGGAACACCGCCTCCACCAGCAGCGAACCGTCCTCCTGCCGGACCACGCAGCTCTGGTCGAACTCGTCGTACACCCGATAGGCCATATAGGGGGCGAAGCGCAGCCTGGCCTCCACCCGGAACAGGGGCGGGATGTCCCCGGAGTACCCGATGTCCGGCGGCTCCAGGCGGCGGTGGAACACCTCCCCGGTCAGCGCCGGGGACAATATGCGAGACAACCGGAAGGTGCGGTAGTCCTCCCGCTCCAGGTCGAAGGCCTGGAGATACCACCCCTGGCCCTTGAACACCAGCCGGGCGGGGAGCGCCCGCCGCGGCCGGGTGCTGCCGTGGGAGCTGGCGTACTCAAAGGCCAGGGTCCGCCGCTCCAGCACCGCCCGCCTCAGGAGCTGGAACTTCTCACTGTCCCCCTCTCCCGCCCCCCAGCGGGACAGGTTCACCTGGAGCCAGTCCTCCTGCCCCCGTCGGAACAGGGCGGACAGCTTGGTCAACGCCTGGGCCCCCTCCTGACCGGGGAGGCTCTGGAGGGCCAGCAGGAGCTGGCGCTGCTCCTCGTCGGTAAAGGCGGCTCGATCCAGCACGTAGCCGTCCAGCAGGGCCACCCCGCCCCCCGCCCCTTGGGTGGTGTAGACAGGCACCCCGGCGGCGGACAGGGCGTCCACGTCCCGCAGCACCGTGCGCTGGGACACCTCCAGCTTCTCCGCCAGCTCCCCGGCGGTCATGCGCCCCTTTTCCAGCAGCAGGTAGACCATTTGAAATTGACGGTTCACGGACATGGCGGCGCCCTCCCCCTTCCAGCGGCTGTTTCTACGTTTATGATACCACAGTTTCCAGAGAAGCGCAATTTTCAGTTGAAATCAACAACTGAAAAACCTGGAAAACACTGTCCTTTTCCCCGCTTCTATGGTATGATAGCTTCCAAAGATTTGAGAAGGAGCGGCAATTCATGATCACAGTCACCGACCTGAGCCTGAACTACAGCGGCACCCCCCTGTTCTCCCACGTGGACCTCCAATTTGACCGGGGCAACTGCTACGGCATCATCGGCGCCAACGGCGCGGGCAAGTCCACCTTCCTGAAAATCCTGTCCGGCGAGCTGGACTCCACCTCCGGCGAGGTGTCCATACTCCCCAATATCCGCATGTCCGTACTGAAGCAGGACCAGAACGCCTACGACGCCTACCACGTGATGGACACCGTCATCATGGGCAATCAGCGGCTGTACGACATTGGGAAGCAAAAGGACGCTTTGTACGCCAAGGAGGAGATGACCGACGAGGACGGCCTGCTGGCCTGCCAGCTGGAGGAGGAGTACGCCGAGCTGGGGGGCTGGGAGGCGGAGAGCAACGCCAGCCGCATCCTCCAGGGCCTGGGTGTGGGCACCGAGTACCACGAGAGCCCCATGGCCACCCTGGACCCCCGGCTAAAGGTGAAAGTGCTGCTGGCCCAGGCGCTGTTTGGCAGCCCCGACCTGCTGATGATGGACGAGCCCACCAACAACCTGGACATCGACGCGGTGAACTGGCTGGAGGACTTTTTGCTGGACTTTGAGGGCACCGTCATCGTGGTGTCCCATGACCGGCACTTCCTGAACACCGTGTGCACCCACATCGTGGACATCGACTACAACAAGATCAAGATGTACGTGGGCAACTACGATTTCTGGTACGAGTCCTCCCAGCTGGTCCAACAGCTGGTGAAGAACCAGAACAAGCGCAACGAGGAAAAAATCAAGGAGCTCCAGGACTTCATCTCCCGGTTCTCCGCCAATAAGTCCAAGTCCAAGCAGGCCACCGCCCGGCGCAAGCTGCTGGACAAGCTGACGGTGCAGGAGATGCCCGCCTCCTCCCGGCGCTACCCCTTCGTGGGCTTCTCCCCCGACCGGGAGGTGGGCAAGGACATCCTGTTTGTCACTGACGTGTCCAAGACCATCGACGGAGTGAAGGTGCTGGACAAGGTGTCCTTCATCGTGGGCCATGACGAGAAGATCGCCTTTGTGGGGGACAACGAGAACGCCCACACCGCCCTGTTCAAGATTCTTGCCGGGGAGCTGGAGCCCGACGAGGGCAGCGTGAAATGGGGGCAGACCGCCACCTTCTCCTATTTTCCCAAGGACAACAACCCCTATTTTGAGGACTGCGAGGACGACCTGGTCCAATGGCTGCGCCAGTTCTCCAAGGACCCCCAGGAGCAGTACCTCCGGGGCTTCCTGGGCCGGATGCTGTTCTCCGGCGAGGAGGTCCACAAGCCCGTCAAGGTGCTGTCCGGCGGGGAAAAGGTGCGGTGCATGCTCTCCCGGATGATGCTGTCCGGGGCCAACGTGCTGCTGCTGGACCAGCCCACCAACCACCTGGACCTGGAGTCCATCGCGGCGCTCAATAAGGGTCTGGAGGCCGTCAAGTGCAACGTGCTGGTGGCCTCCCACGACCATCAGCTCATCCAGACCGTGTGTAACCGGGTGTTTGACTTCACTCCCGAGGGCAGGCTCATCGACAGCAAGACCACCTACGACGAGTACCTGGAGCGCCTGCACCAGCAGTGACATACAGTGAAGGCCCCGGGCTCCGCCCGGGGCCTTCTCCCGCTCATTGGGGGTTGAGCTCCAAATACTTCCGGTCGATGTGGCTGTCCACCTGCATGGCCAGCTCCAGGGCGTCGTTGCACCCCATCTTTTTGTTCCGGTTGTTCATGGCGGCCACCTCGATGACCACCGCCAGGTTCCGCCCGGGCCGCACCGGGATGGTGAGGGTGGGTACCCGGGTGTCCAGCAGGGTGGTGAAGTGCTCGTCCGCCCCCAGCCGGTCATACAGCTTGCCGTCCTTCCAGTTCTCCATCTCGATGACCATGTCGATGGCGCTGTCGAACTTGACGGCGGACATGCCGAACAGCCGCCGCACGTCCACCACCCCGATGCCCCGCAGCTCGATGTAGTAGCGAATCAGCTCCGGCGCGGTGCCGATCAGCCCCCCGCTGGGGTTGCGGCGGATCTCAATGGCGTCGTCGGCGATGAGGCGGTGGCCCCGCTTCACCAGCTCAATGGCGGTCTCGCTCTTGCCGATGCCCGACTCCCCCGCCAGCATGACCCCCTCGCCGTACACCTCCACCAGCACGCCGTGGCGGGTGATGGTGGGGGACAGGGCCGTGCGCAGATAGGCAATCATGGTGCTCATGATGCTGGAGGTGTTCTCCTGGGTGCTGAGGATGGCCTGGTCGTGCTTTTTGGCCATCTCCATGCACTCCGGATAGGGCTTCAGCCCCCTGGCAAAGATCACCGCCGGGGTGTGGTAGGAGAACAATTTGTCGAACACCGCCGAGCGCTTTTCCGGGGAGATTCCCTCTAGATAGGAGATCTCCACCAGGCCCAGCAGCTGCATCCGCTCCCGGTCGAAGTAGTCGAAAAATCCGGTGAGCTGGAGTCCGGGCCGGTTGACATCGTCGATGGTGATGAGTGTCTCCCGGTAGCCCTCCGGGCCGTACAGCACGTCCAGGTGAAAATTGTCGATGATGGTGCCCAGCTTGATGCCGGTCTTGCTCGCCACGTTGGCCACGCTCCCTTTTTTCATGTTCGCCCTCTATCTTACCACATTTCATCCCCGAAAAAAATAGGAAATCCAGCAAATTCACACTTGATTTTTTCCCCTCTCTATGGTAGCATAATGTAGTTATCGTTTGAACGAATTCCAACCAGCAAGGAGGTTAGTCAATATGGCCAAATGCGAGTTCTGCGGCAAAGGCGTGAACTTCGGCATCCAGGTGTCCCACTCCCACCGCCGCTCCAACCGTCCCTGGAAGCCCAACGTCAAGCGCGTCAAGGCTGTGGTGGACGGCGCGCCCAAGCACGTCTATGTGTGCACCCGCTGCCTCCGCTCCGGCAAGGTCACCCGCGCCGTGTAAATCGTTGAAAAGGGCTTCGCCCTTTCCAACGAGGGGGTTGCAGCCCGACTGCGCGCGCCCTGCGGGCACACTTGCGGGCTGAGATGTGTTTTTGGGGCAGCAAAGCTGCCCCAAAAACGGATATCATTTTATTTCGCCGCCTGCGGGCGGCGAAACTCTGCGAGGCTTTCAAAAAGAAGGCCCTGTGCGCACTGCACAGGACCTTCTTTTATTTCTCTTCTGTTTTTTCGCTTTCTCCCTTGGGCGCGGGCTTCTCCCCCTCCGCCTTCTTGTGGAAGGAGAACTTGCGCTCCGTGCCCTTCACCAGGCGCACCATGTTCCCCCGGTGCCCCCACAGCAGCAGCCCGCCCATGACGGCAGCCAGCAGCAGGATCAGCGGGTCCTGGTACACAATCCAGGACGCCACGATGAAGGACGCGCCCCCCCAGCAGGAGCCCAGGGACACATACCGGGTGGCGGCCACCAGAATGATAAACCCGGCCCACACCGTCACGGGGATAATCCAGCTGGGGAGCACCCCGTCTCCTCCGATGCCGATCATGATGGCCACGGCGCTGCCGGACAGCACCCCCTTGCCCCCCCGGAACTGGAAGGTGCAGGGGAACATGTGGCCGATCATGCAGAAGGCGCCCGCCCAATACTTGGACAGGGTGACCAGCTCCGGCGAGATGTGCCCGGCGATGAACATGGCGAAGAGCACCGCCAGCACCGCCTTGACGGCGTCGCTGAGGATGACCGCGAAGGTCAGCGGCCCGCCGAAGGTCCGGTAGAAGTTGGTCAGGCCCGCGTTGCCGCTGCCATGGTCCCGGATGTCGTCCCGCAGGATGTAGCGGGACACCACCACCGAGCCGTTGAAGCACCCCAGGAAATAGGCCACCACGGCCACCCCCGCGGCCGCCACCGCCAGCCAGCCGGCGCTGACGCCGGCCGCTTCCAGCATACGAGAATTCAGCATGGTCAATCCTCCTTATCGCCCTTTTGTCGGATGGTGATGCGCACCGGGGTTCCGGTCAGGCCGAAGGTGGCCCGGATCTGGTTTTCCAGGTAGCGCTGATAGGAAAAGTGAAACAGCTTGGCGTCGTTGCAGAAGATGACGAAGTGGGGGGGCTTCACCCCGATCTGGGTCATATAGTAGATTTTCAGCCGCTTGCCCTTATCGGTGGGGGGCTGGACCCGGGCCTGGGCGTCGCTCAGCACCTGGTTGAGAACCCCGGTGGGGATGCGCATGGCGGCCTGGTTCACCACGTTGTCGATGAGGCCGAACAGCCTATCCACCCGCTGGCCCGTCAGGGCGGAGAGGAACAGCACCGGGGCGTAAGTCATATAGCTCAAATCCCGCCGCACATCCTCCTCCATGCGCTGCATGGTCTTGCCGTCCTTCTCCACGGCGTCCCACTTGTTCACCACGATGACGCAGGCCTTGCCCGCCTCGTGGGCCAGCCCGGCCACCTTGGTGTCCTGCTCGGTGACCCCCTCCTGGGCGTCGATCATGATAAGGCACACGTCGCTGCGCTCGATTGCCATGGTGGCCCGGAGGACGGAGAACTTCTCCACCCGGTCGTCCACCTTGGACTTTTTGCGCATCCCCGCCGTGTCAATGATGAGGTACTTCTGCCCGTTTTTCTCCAGGTAGCTGTCCACCGCGTCTCGGGTGGTGCCCGCCACGTCGGACACGATGACCCGCTCCTGGCCCAAAATCCGGTTCACCAGGGAGGACTTGCCCACGTTGGGCTTGCCGATGATGGCCACCTTGACCACATCGTCCTCTTCCTCCTCCTGGTCCTCAGGGGGGAAGAACGCGAAGCAGGCGTCCAGCAGGTCGCCGGTGCCGTGCCCGTGGACGGCGGACACAGGCATGGGGTCCCCCAGCCCCAGGTTGTAGAACTCGTACATATCCGGGTCGGTGTGGCCGGTGGAGTCCATCTTGTTCACCGCCAGCACCACCGGCTTCCGGGAGCGCTGGAGCATCCCGGCCACCTCCTGGTCGGCGGCGGTCATGCCGGTGCGGATGTCGCACACGAACACGATGACGGTGGCGGAGGCGATGGCGATCTCCGCCTGCTCCCGCATAAAGGACAGGATCTGGTCGTCGGTGCCCGGCTCGATGCCGCCGGTGTCCACCAGGTCGAAGGCGCGGCCCCGCCACTCTGCCTGGGCGTACAGCCGGTCCCGGGTAACGCCGGGGGTGTCCTCCACAATGGACAGCCGTTTTCCGGTAAGCTTGTTGAACAGCATGGACTTGCCCACGTTGGGGCGGCCCACAATGGCCACCAGGGGCTTTGCCATGGATATCCCTCCTGACTCAAGACGGTTTTATCTGCTACGCGAAGCCTGGCCGCGTTAACGCCGGCTCCGGGCAATACTCCACACATTATAGGATAGTATACCAAATCCGTCAAAAAAAAGATAGGGGGAAAAGGGAAAATTTACGGGGAGAAAGCAACAAAAAAGCTGCCGCGAAAGCGGCAGCTTTTCCCATTCCTATTACTTCTCGGCAGGAGCGACCTCACGGCCATTATAGGTCATGCAGTTCTTGCACACGCGGTGGGGCAGGGTGACGGTACCGCACTTGGGGCAGGTGTTGATACCGGGAGTCTCCAGCTTCCACACGGAGCTGCGGCGCTTGTTCCTGCGCTGCTTGGATACTTTACTCTTCGGGACGGCCATTTTGACACCTCCTTATTTGGTCAATGTCCGCGGGGACATACAGCCTACTGATCTGCCTTCTCCGGCTCCAGAAGCTGAGCCAGCTTGGCCCAGCGAGGGTCGATCTCCTTTTTGCAGCGGCAGGGCTCCACATTCAAATCCGCGCCGCAGCCGGGACAAAGGCCCTTGCAATCCTGGGAACAGAGGTTCTTTGTGTCCATTTCGAGGAGGAATACCTCCCACATCAGCTCGTCCAGCTCCAGCTCGCCGTCCTTGTTCAGCACAACGATGTCGTCACTCTCCCCGTTGGCCAGCTCAAAGGCCAGGAGCGTTTCGTACTCCACCGCCTTTTCCCGCTGAAAGGGCTTGGCGCACCGGTCGCAGACGAGGGACAGCACAGTGTCCAGCCGGGCCTTCAGCTCCAGGGCGCCCGCCCGGTTGCGCACCTGCCCCTCCACACGGACAGGCTGAGTAAAGGGCTTGGCCCCATACCACTCCACATCGGACAAATCCATCTGGAGGGCGAAGGGCAGCGTCCCGCCGGGCTGTTGAGCTAAAGGCTTCAGATCCAGTTTCATGGCACACCTCGCATAATGGCACGACTGGTATTATACTAGACCTGACCGGAAATGTCAAACATTTTCCGCAATATTTTGTGTTTTTTTCGAAAACTCCTCCAGCCGGTCCATGCCCTTTTTGATGGTGTCCATGCTGGCGGCGTAGGACCAGCGCACAAAGCCAGGGGCACCCATGCCGCTGCCCGGCACCGTGGCCACCAGGCCATGCCGGAGCAGGGCTGAGGAGAAATCATCGCCGCTGTGGATTTTTTCCCCGCAAAGGGTGCGGCCCAGCTGCCGCTCCACGTTCATCATGATGTAGAACGCGCCCTGGGGCCTGAGACAGCTCACCCCCTCCATGGCGTTCACCCGCTCCACGATGTAGTTCCGGCGCTGCTCAAAGGCGGCGCGCATCTCCTCCACGCAGTCCTGGGGACCGGTGAGGGCGGCCACCGCCGCCGCCTGGGAGATGGAGCTGGGGGAGCCGGTGGAGTGGCTGAGGTAGTTGGCCATCACCTTGGCGATCCCCTCGCTGGACAGCAGGTAGCCGACGCGCCAGCCGGTCATGGCGTAAGACTTGGACACACCGTTGATGAGGATGGCGCGCTCCTTCACGTCCTCTCCCAAGGAGGCCACAGAGGTAAACCGCACCCCGTCGTACATCAGGTTGCAATAGATCTCGTCGGAGATGAGGTAGATATCCCTCTCCACGCACACCCGGACCAGAGCGGACAGCTCCTCCCTGCTGTACGCCATGCCGGTGGGGTTGCAGGGGTTGTTGAGGATCAGGGCCTTGGTCCTGGGGGTAATGGCGGCGGAGAGCTGCTCCGCCGTGATCTTAAACCCGGCAGGCTCCCCGGCGGTGACCACCACGGGCACCCCTCCCGCCATTTTGATGAGCTCCAGATAGCTCACCCAGAAGGGGGCGGGCAGGATCACCTCGTCGCCGGGGTCCACCAGGGCCCGCAGGGCGATGTAGACGCAGTGCTTGGCGCCGCTGGTCACCACCACCTGGGAGGGGCTGTAGTTCAGGCCGCAGTCCTCCCTCATCCGCAGGCACACCGCCTCCTTGAGGGCCAGCGTGCCGGAGGCGGGGGTGTAGCGGGTCACGTTGTCCGCGATGGCCCGCTCCGCCGCCGCCTTGATGTGGTCCGGGGTGTTGAAATCCGGCTCACCAGCGCCAAAGCCCACCACATCCACGCCCTCCGCCTTCATCCGCTTGGCCAGGGCGTCCATAGCCATGGTGCTGGACGCCCGCACCTCCCGCGCCATTTGAGCAAGTTCCTTCAAGGTGATCCCTCCAAATTTTATTCCTGCACATTATATGCCATGCCTTGCAGATTTGCAAGCATTCTTCGGAATTTTTTCACATTTTTGCAATTTCTACAAATGTACCTTGCATTTTCAGCGAAAAGCTCCCCCGCCTGCCGAAGCGGCGGAGGAGCAACGCTCAGCGCCTGGTATTTTTGCGGTACAGGTGGTACAGGCCCTTTACCAGCAGGTCGTGGTCGTATTTGATTTCCCGGCGGCACAGCCGGTAGAGGGCCGGGGCTCTCCCTCCCGTGGCCACCACGGTGGCGGCCACGGCCCCCGCCGCCGCCTCCAGGGACTCGATCACCCGGTCGAAGGCGCCGCTGTAGCCGTACAGCACCCCCGCCCGCATGGAGTCCACCGTGTTGCGCCCCAGGGGGGTGTCCACCTGGGCCATAGAGATCTGGGGGAGCTGGGCCCCGTGCCGAGACAGGGCCTCCAGGGCGATGTCCACTCCTGGCATGATGGCGCAGCCCTCGAAGGCACTGGCGCTGAGGTAGGAGAAGGTGACGGCGGTGCGGGAATTGATGACAATGGCGGGGGCGGGATAGAGGGCGGAGGCCGCCACGCAGGAGGCCACGATGTCGCTGCCCAGCTGGTTGTGGATCTCCGCTTTGATGTTCAGCCCGGTTTTCAGCCCCGGCCCCACCACCAGGGGGGGCTTTCCGGTGAGCCGCCGCAGGGTGCGGGCATAGGTGCCGGTGATGGGGGGCACCACGCTGGACAAAATAGAGCCCGTCACCCCGCCCAGGTCCGCCCGGTACAGGGTGAATACCCCCATCAGGTCGATGGCGCAGCGGTCGTCGGTCATTTTGGCGTCGGTCTCCAGCTCGGACTGGAAAGACAGCCTCCCCTCCCCGTCAAATAGGGCGATGGTGGTGCGGATATTGCCGATGTCGATGGCCAGGACCATGGTATCTCTCCCCTTCTCTCTATCCATTCAATATATCCATAACCCGCCGGTATTTGTTTCGATAAAGCTCCCTGCTCCGGGGCGACAGCTTTTGAAAGCTCCGCTCCAGCTTTCCCTTCACAAATTTCTTTCCTTCCTCAAGCTCCATGCCCCGCTCCCGGTAGGCCAGATACAGCAGGCTGGGCAGGCTGTCAAAATGAGAGACCGCGTCCGCGTCCGCCACGCACAGCTCCTCCACACTCTTCCGGTCCAGGGGCACGCTGCCCCGGTGGCTGCGGATGCAGCTTCGCACCAGCGCGATCTTTTCCGGCTCATAATCCCATTGGGACAGAATGCCCTGGGCCATCTCCGCCCCGTGGATGTGGTGGTCGGGATACAGGCTGTAATCGGTGACAGACGCGATATCGTGGAGCCATGCCGCAATCATCACAACCTCTTTGTCCGCCCCGTACCGCTCCGCCAAAAAAGCTCCGTTTTTGACCACCGCCTCAATATGCTCGTATACGCCCATCCCAAATCGATTGGAGGGCTGCTCACAGCGGCGCCGGAGCTCCTCCCGCAAATAATTCAAAATATCACTTCTCATCTCTAATGCCCCTCATATGCTCCATTTTATCACGGGACGCCGCTCATTGCAAGGAGACAATGGAACGGCCGGAACGTCTGGCGTCCCGGCCGTTTGCTCAAATATTCCCGCGGATGATCTCGCCCATCTTTTTAGTCCCAATGACGCTCTCCCCCGCCCGCGCTATGTCGGCGGTGCGCCAACCGTCGGCCAGCGCCTTGTCCACCGCCGCCTCAACGGCGTCCGCCTCCGCGGCCAGCTGGAAGGAATAGCGCAGCATCATGGCGGCGGACAAAATGGTGGCGATAGGGTTGGCCTTATCCTGGCCCGCGATGTCCGGGGCGGAGCCGTGGATGGGCTCGTACAGCGCCGGGGCAGCGTCCCCCATGGAGGCGGAGGGCAAGAGGCCAATGGAGCCGGTAATCATGGACGCCTCGTCGGACAGGATGTCTCCGAACATGTTCTCGGTGACCACCACGTCGAACTGCCCCGGGTCCCGGACCAGCTGCATGGCGCAGTTGTCCACCAGCACGTCCTCGTACTGAACGTCGGAATACTCCTCAGCCAGACGGTGCATGACGGACCGCCACAGCCGGGAGGTCTCCAGCACGTTGGCCTTGTCCACACTGGACACCTTCTTCCGGCGGAGCCTCGCCATCTCAAAGGCCCGGCGGCCGATGCGCTCGATCTCTTTCTCGGAGTAGGCCATCAGGTCGGTGGCCTCAATCCCCCGGTCCTCGGTCTGGTATTTATCCCGCTTGCCGAAGTAGATGCCGCCGGTGAGCTCCCGGACCATGAGCAGGTCGATGCCCTTCTCCGCCGTCTCCTTTTTCAGCGGGCAGGCCTCCGCCAGGGCGGGGCGCAGGGC
>ERZ808028.302-NODE-302-length-47943-cov-7.191576_pt1 | contig 47943 bp, 44 predicted proteins | sample MGYA00380184_ERZ808028 | MGnify/ENA primary metagenome ERZ808028 (study PRJEB31490, sample SAMN06133397) | mouse gut metagenome | isolation source: J8_1 | host: mice | place: China: Chengdu | collected 2015-05 ...
ATCAGGCAGAGATAGGCGTTACACTATCCCTGCCTGAAGAGAAGCCAGTAAGTCAATGCCTTAACTAAATGACATTGGTCTACACATACTCCTCTTTTTACTTCATTCTCCTATATAATTATATCTTCTCCACCTCCTCCGGTGTAATATTCCTCTGCTTTAACTTTAAGTACACAACCTCCCGAAACAGTGCATATACCACCGATACAATCGGTATAAATATCAACATTCCAACTACCCCCATCAAACTGCCGCCGACGCTGACCGCTGCCAGCACCCAGATAGAAGGCAGCCCCACAGAATTACCCACAACATGAGGATAAATGAGATTCCCCTCAACCTGCTGCAGCACCAGGAACAATACAATAAAAATCATCGCCTTAAATGGATCCTCGATAAATATCATAAACACTCCCACCGCACATCCCACAAACGCTCCGAAAATCGGTATCAATGCGGTAAATGCAATGACAATACCGATCAACAGCGCATATGGAAGTCTCAGCACAGCCATGGACACTACAAACATGCTGCCCAGGATTACGGCCTCCACACACTGTCCCGTAAGGAAGCTGGAAAATGTATTATATGTCAGAGACAGCACCTCCAATGCCGCCTCCCCTCGTCCTCTTTTAACGAACGCAAAAAGCACCTTTTTTGCCTGAAGCCCCAGCTTTTCCTTCTGAAGCAGAATATAGACTGCAAACACAAACGCAATAAAGAATGTAGTAATACCGCTCACAATACTCATTGCCGCCGTAATCGTAGAATCCAGCACACTTCCAGCTCCATTTTTGAAGAAATTAATTCCAGTCTCCATAATCTTATTCCAGTCAAATTCCAGACTTTCCACCCATTCCATAATTTCCTGATTATTATGGAAGATATCCTCAGCCCATTTTTGTACCTTTGGGATGAATTCCTGGATACTCGCACCCAGATTGGCAAACGTAGTCCCAAGCTGCGGAATCAGCACGAACATTACAATCCCCACTATTCCAAGCACACCAAAAATCACAATCAGCATACTGACCGGACGCGCCAATTTTTGCATACGCTTTTTCCCTTTTATCCTATTCTCGTTAAAAAGATTACGCTGCACAAAATTCATGGGAACATTCAACACAAAAGCGATTGCACCTCCAAGGACAAACGGCAAAATAATGTGAAACACAAATGCCAAAGCCTTGACCACAACATCATATTTCCACAGACACGCTGTAATTAATGCCGTGAATACAATCAGCCCTCTTATCTTCCTTACAGTATTGTTACCTAATTCCATACAAACCTCCTATTCTTATCCTCTGTCTATTTCCTGCCAAACCAAGTCCGTCTGACAAAAGACCCTTGCATCATCGACTCCTGGCGCTACAATACGACTCTACGTGTCTTCACCCATTTTAAAATCTGAACCACAGGCAGATTTAAAAATGCAAGCCCATACACAGTCAATAACTGCCCCATATTAAGGGTATCCACCTTGAAGATTCCCTTAAGCCCTGACAGCGTCATTACACACGTAATCAAAACTATACCAATTAAAAATGCACCAATTAAATAAACATTATTACATATTGCTGATGAAAATACAACTGGTCTGGGCGATTTACAGTTAAAGCCATGTATAAGACGGCTGGCGCATAAAGTCCCAAATGCCATCGTACTGGCAAGCGCAGCGCCATCACTCCAATATCCAACGAGAAACGCGATACTCGTCATTACACCAATACACAGTCCCTCTGTACCAATGCAGAACAGATACTCCCTGGTCAGAATAGATTCCTTCATGGACCGCGGCTTCTGCCTCATAACCTCCGCCCTGTGAGGCTCAAGCCCCAGCGCTATAGCAGGAAGACTATCCGTCAAAAGATTAATAAACAGCAGATGCACCGGCTCAAAAGGCACAGGAAGTCCTACAACAGATGCAAACAGTACCACCAGAATCGCGGCAAAATTACCAGACAGCAGGAACTGAATGGAATTCTTAATATTCTGATAGATATTCCTTCCATTTTCTATGGCCTTAATGATTGTTGCAAAATTATCGTCTGTCAGTACCATAGAAGCCGCATCCTTTGACACTTCGCTTCCCGTAATCCCCATAGCGACACCAATATCCGCCTGCTTAAGAGCCGGTGCATCATTTACCCCGTCCCCTGTCATCGCCACGATATTCCCCTTCTCCTGCCAGGCACGAACAATCCGTATCTTATGCTCTGGAGAAACTCTCGCATACACTGAGATTCCCTCCACAAAATCCTGAAGCTCTGAGTCAGTCATATGATCAATCACAGCACCCTCGCAGGCTTCTGAATCCTCCTCTAATATGCCGATTCTTTTTGCGATTGCCGCTGCTGTAATCTTATGATCCCCAGTAATCATTACAGGCTTAATTCCTGCCTGGATACACCTGCTTACAGCCTCCTTAGATTCTGTGCGGGGCGGGTCCATCATGGCAATCAGCCCCAAGAAGGTAAGCCCTTCTTCATCCTCCAGAGCCAACTTCCTTTCTTCCTCCAATTCCTTATAGGCAAATGCAAGCACCCTCAGACCATTTTGAGAAAATTCCAAATTCTGTGCATTAATTCTCTCCTTGTCCCCTTTGGTAAATGTCCTTACAGAATTATTTTCCCAGACAAAGGCCATTTTCTCCATCAGTACATCCACAGCTCCTTTCACAATCATCACGGCCCGCCCGTTCATCTTATGCTCTGTGGACATACACTTTCTATCGCTGTCAAAGGGAAGCTCAGATAATCTTGGATACTTGTCACGTACATCCGTAATACCCAATCCAACACGTTTTCCCAGATTAATTAAAGCTGTTTCTGTCGGGTCTCCAATCTCCTGTCCCTGTACATTGGAAGAATCATTACAAAGGATACTATACAGAAGCAGTAATTCCTGACCGTGGCAGTCCAAAGAAATGTCCTCTGCCGAAGTTCGATTGCCCTCCACATAATACTCCTCCACAGTCATCTTATTCTGGGTCAACGTCCCCGTTTTATCTGAGCAGATAATCGATACGCTTCCCAGGCCCTCAACCGCCTTAAGCTTCCTGATGATGGCATGCTCATTCGCCATCTTCTGTGTTCCGAAGGACAGCACAATCGTGACAATCGAACTCAGCGCCTCAGGAATGGCTGCAACTGCAAGGGCAACTGCAAATAAAAATCCATCCACCACGGAGCCGCCCCGCAGGATATTCATCACAAAGAGTATTCCACAGAATACAAGTATAATGATTGATAACTTCTTCCCGAACTCATCCAGGCTTATCTGCAGGGGTGTTCTTTTTTCAGAAGCAGTATTCAGTAGTCCGGCAATCTTGCCTACCTCTGTCTTCATGCCAATAGCAGTCACTTCATAGGTTCCTCTCCCGTAAGTGACAAAGCTTCCGGAGAATACCCGATTCGTCTGATCCCCCAGTGCAGCCCCTTTGGGCGGTTCTTCAAGAGATTTTCCCACAGGAAGGCTCTCTCCAGTCAGCGTACTTTCATCTATCTCCAGACTCATACAAGTAAGCAGCCTTCCATCAGCCGGAATACAATCCCCCGCCTCAATTATAACCTCGTCGCCAACCGTAACCTCACGGGAAGGAATCTGCTTAAGCGTGCCGTCTCTAACCACTTTTGCCGCAGGTGCAGACAACTGCTTCAATCCATTCAAAGATTTCTCTGCTTTCACGGTCTGAACTGTCCCCAAAATAGCATTCATAATAATCACAAACAGGATGACTATCGTACTCTCAACATCTCCAAGGAATCCTGAAACAAAAGCTGCAATCACCAATATGACCACAAGAAAATCTTTAAACTGCTCCAGAAATATCCGAAACGTACTTTTCCTCTTCCCCTCCGTCAATTCATTTAATCCAAACTTCTCCTGATTCTTTCTTGCCTGTTCACTCGTCAGCATAAACATTTCCTCTCTTTCTCAATATTTGTCAAAGTAAATGATTCACGTTCCCGCATATAGAGCTTTCCTTCTCTTTTAGCATACCCATATTTCAGGTAATACAGGCATCAGGAATACAAAAAAGAGACCTCTATTGCATATGGAACTATGCAATAAAAGTCTCACTATTTCATTACGATACGGATGGTGCTTCATCATCGTACTGACGACATCGTAAACGCTTCAGATGATCCCGAATACGCAAGTTACTCCCTTTTATCTGATAATCAATATATACTAATTTCCAAATCTTGTCAACATCTGCCGGCTATTTTTGTTTCCTTTTCTTATATACAGCCAACAGGAATATTAAAGCTGCCGCTGCAAACACTCCCACTATTATGCCTATCTGACTATTTTCTCCCTCCGAATCCTCCTGTATTACATCTTCCCCTTCCATTTCCATTGAATCCTCATTCTCACTGAGCTTCCAAACCTGAGTGCCATAAAAGGGATTCGCTGTACCGACAAACAATCCTTCCTCTGTAATACCAAATGCCCTGCATCCATGGTTATACGGATCCCCAAATCCATCATCAGTAATCTTTGTAAAATGAATTCCATCCTCTGTCACATACAAATCAAATCCAAATGTTGCTTTATCTAAATACTCCCCACAGGTAACAGCGCTTTCCGGAATTCCCTGATAGTTACTGCACAGCTTCTCTACATATTCATCTACTTTATCCTTCCACTCCTGCGCTGCATTTTCGTCATTCATATACTCGTCAAGCGGAAGTAAAAAGCTGCTGGCATCATAAGTTCCCACATAAAGTTTTCCGTCATATTCCACCATCTTCCAGATATACTGATTTTCGTTACATCCAAATCCTGAACCCATTCCGGACAGACCTCCCTCTGGAAACATCTCGTCCTTATCTCCCACAACCAGCTCTATATCTTCATTTTCATCCATCCGGTAGAAATTAACCGGCTGCTCAAAATTCAGATTCATAAACGTAAAATCATTGTCAAACAACATCCTTTCTACCGCAATTTCTTCATCATTATATTCCCCGATATAGAGATATCCGTCAAATGTAATCAAATTTGCGGCCCCGCTGCGTGTACGTTCTGGATCGATTCCAAAAGTGTATTTAGCCCCATCCTTCTCCTTGTCGCCTACCACACTCGTCCACTTCCAACTGCCGTCCTTTGCAACATCTCCCCTTACAATTCCAAAAGACTGCATCGTATTCTCGTTTACAGCATTTTCCGGCTTACCGGTACAGATTGAAACATAAAGACTCTCTCCGTACTGGGTCATATCGAAAATAGAACCGCCATAGATACTATCGCAGTAATTATAAGCAGGATAATGGAATAACTCCTCATCTGTCGCAATAATCTTAAATGACTCCTGGTCAGTGGGATTTTCTGACTCACAGATTACTGCCCCATTCGTATTGATACAGCTTACTATGAGCCTATCCTTATATACACACATTCCCCGAATTCCAACTGACACTCCCTTCTGATAAGCCTCCATGTATTCTTCTAATGTCATGCCCGCATACACCTGCTTACATTCGTCTGTTTCCGGATCCACCTGATAGATGCAGGGAATCGTATTAACTGCGCCGCAAAAATATAACTTATTCTTGAATTCAACAGCATTTCTAAAAATCGTGTTCTGCCCCGTCGATTCCTTAGACATAAGAATCTTAACTTCTCCTGTTTTAACATTCAGCTTTAACAGGATTCCCAGTGCATCTACCCCGTCCTCCTCACCGGTATACATATTTCCGTGATAATAGGTATCCAACGCCTCCTTCATGACTGTATCATCATAATTACGTCCCAGGCTCATTTTCATAAATTGAAGCGTAGACGTCCACGCACCATAACAAGTACCTATGTACATATAATCCCCGTAACCAATGGAGCCCCAGGAATAATTCTGTCCGCGGTCACCTTGTCCATCCTCCAGATTAACCCCCATCGTTCCATTTCCTGTGTAATCCACAATGCCGTCCGCCGTCATCACATCCTTTTCAGGATGTGTGATTTTCTCTGCCTTATAACCTGTCCCAGAATCATAGACCACAGGCGCTTTCTCCTCCTCTGCAAATACGTTCATTGTACAGACGAATGCCACGCAAACAAAGAGTAGCAGACTTCCTATACGTTTTACTGTTTTTTTCATAAGCAAACTTCTCCCTTATTTATTCTCTAAACCAATTATATATTTCTTGCCAGAAAAGAGAACCTCTCTGGCAAGAACATCAAATTTCTGGCAAAAACAACATCCATATGATAAAATAGTAATACAACCTGACAGGAGGTAAGTTTGATTGAAAATTGCAATCGTTGATGATGAACCGATTTTTTTAGATAAAATGAAAGGAATCTGCCGTGACTTTTGTATGGTAAACCAATGTCATACAGAAATTGTATCCTTTGTCAGCGGAGAAGATTTTCTCAGTGATTTTAAAAGAAATAAATTTTCTATTATTTTCATGGATATTTATATGGAAAAAATGGATGGAATCACAGCCGCATTAAAAATGAGAGAACAGGATAACAGTTGTCTCCTCATTTTCCTGACCTCCAGCGCTGATTTCATGCCGGACGCTTTCTCCTGCCATGCCTTTGAATATATAGTCAAACCCTTCTCTGAGGAGAGAGTGGCGAAGGTGTTGGAGGATGCCATGTCAATACTTCTTCCATATCCGAAGTATATGGAGATTAACAGTAACCGGAGAATCATTCCCGTCTTTTACCGAGACATTATTTCTGCTGTCACAGACGGACATTATTTAGACATTAGCCTTACTGACGAGTCCATCTTGAGAAGCCGTCTGACTATGTCCGAATTTATTTGCAAAACACATCACGACCCCCGCTTTATTTTAATCAACAAAGGCATCCTGATTAACGCTGACCATGTTCTGGATTTTGAAAATAACTGTTGTCTCTTAGAAAATGGAAAACGCCTTCCTATTCGTGTACGCGGTCACGTAAAAATAAAACAACTTGTTAAAAATTATCGTTTTTACAAAAATTGGTAATCATTTTAATAATTTGTACGATATTATATATGAAAGTATACCCAAGGGCACACCGCAATACATGTCCCTATCGGGGCGGGTGGACTCCGTCCATTAAGGTATAACTTTATACCATTATGAAAGGAGGAATATAGATGAGCAGAATTTCCGCAATAAGCAGCACAACCCCTTATATATTTGGACATATTTCAAGTGGTAACAAGCTGATGTCTGCAGCGGACGGCGCCGCTGAACTGGCTATTGTCGAGAATGAAAAAGCTCAAGTGACGGGCTATAATACAGGTACAAAGAATCTGGGCGACGGAACGAACATGCTGAATACTTCTGATTCAGCACTGGGAAGTATCACCAGCCATCTGCAGAGAATGCGTGAATTAGGCTTACGTGCCAGCAATTCAACCCTGAATGGTACGAATCGGGCAGATATCCAGAAGGAAATCGATCAGTTGAAGCAGGGTATTGAGCATATTGCTACTCAGACCCGCTATAACGGGATGAATCTGCTAGATGGCAGTATGAGTAACGGCGTTCAGCTTGTATCAGATGCCGGCGGTGGTTCCATTACCGTCAACCATGCTGCAAACTCTACATTACAGGCTCTTGGAATTGCGGACTTTGATGTTACGAAGGATTTTAACCTTCAGTCTATTGATGATGCCTTAACAAAGGTCACCAGCAACCGCAGTACATTTGGCGCGCAGTCCAATTCTCTTGATCATGCAATCGATTATAATGGATATGCGTCCACTAATCTGACTGCTGCTCAAAGCCGTATGGGGGATACTGACATTGCAAAGGCAATTCAGGAATTGACACATCAGCAGACCATGCAGAGTATTTCCATGATGCTTCAGAAGAAGAAAGCAGAACAGGAAGGTCAGAAGACTATGGGTCTTTTGTTTTAAGACATTTAGCGATTTCTTGAATTAAAAAATACAAGATATGGTGGAATCCATTTTATGGGAAACGCCATATCTTGTATTTTTCATTTGACACAATCGTATTGCTTTAACTGAGCGTGCGGGGATTCGAACCCCGGACAACTTGATTAAAAGTCAAGTGCTCTACCAACTGAGCTACACGCCCACGTTATTTTAGGTATACAAAATGCCCAGAGCCGGAATCGAACCAGCGACACGAGGATTTTCAGTCCTCTGCTCTACCAACTGAGCTATCTGGGCGGATTGCGGGGGCAGGATTTGAACCTACGACCTTCGGGTTATGAGCCCGACGAGCTTCCAGACTGCTCCACCCCGCGATATTCTGTTAAATGCTTCTTTTGGAAGCAAGCCGATGATCGGACTCGAACCGATAACCTGCTGATTACAAATCAGCTGCTCTGCCAATTGAGCCACATCGGCACAAATGACTCCAACGGGAATCGAACCCGTGTTACCGCCGTGAAAGGGCGATGTCTTAACCGCTTGACCATGGAGCCATACTCGGCACACATTTTTCTGTGCTGACCGAGATTTATAATACCACAGCCGACAACAAAATGCAACACTTTTTTCACATTTTTATATATTTTTTTATTTTCCTATTCCAGCAATTCCAGAAAATCTTCTTTACTCATGCTGCCCAACTGACCTGAACCGCTTCCAACCACCTGCTCTAACAACTCTTTCTTCGACTCCTGAATCTTCTGTATCTTCTCCTCCACAGAGCCTTTTGCAATCAACTGGTAGACTGTAACCTTCTTATCCTGTCCAATACGGTGGGCCCGATCCGTAGCCTGATTCTGAACCGCAAGATTCCACCAGGGGTCATAGTGAATCACCACATCTGCCCCCGTCAGGTTAAGCCCCACGCCTCCGGCTTTCAAGGAGATCAGAAATATCTGAGTATCATCCTCGTTAAAATTCTTTACCAGCTTAAGTCTTTTCTCTTTCGCCGTTTCACCAGTAATCATATAGAAGGACACTCCGCGTTCTTCAAGCTTCTGCTTGATAATTTCCAACATTGACACGAACTGGGAAAACAACAGAAGCTTATGGCCTCCTTCTACCGCCCTCTGCACAAGTTCCAGACAGGCCTCAAGCTTAGCAGACTCTCCCTTATAATCTTCAAAACACAGAGAAGGGTCGCAGCAAATCTGTCGAAGCTTAATCAACTCTGCAAGCAGCTTAAGCTTATTCTTCTGAAATTCCGCCCCCTCCTGTACGGCAATCTGCTGCCGCATATGAACCACCTGAGCGTCATACAGCTCCTGCTGCTTCTTCTCGAATTTCACAAAATGTGTCTTTTCAATCTTATCCGGAAGGTCTTTGAGCACATCCCCCTTAAGCCGCCGCAGGATAAAGGGCGCGGTCATCTTCTTAAGCCTCTCCATTGCAGACTCGTCCTGGTTCTTCACAATCGGCGTCTCAATCTCCCTCTTGAAAACCTCGTATCTGTACAAAAAGCCTGGCATCAGATAGTCAAAAATACTCCAAATCTCACTGAGCCTGTTCTCAATAGGCGTTCCGGTCAGAGCATACCTGGTCTGGCTCTTAATGACCTTCACAGCCTTTGCCGCCACAGTCTGATGATTCTTGATATACTGGGCCTCATCAATAACCTGGTACAGAAACTCCTTCCCCTCATAGAACACAGCGTCACGCTTCAGCAAATCATAAGAAGTAATCAGCACATCCGCCTCCTGATAATTCTCAAGCCTTTTCCTGCGTTCCTCCTGTGTCCCCGCAATCAGCAAAAACTCAAGCTCTGGCGCGAATTTACGAATCTCCTCACCCCAGTTAAATACCAGTGAAGCCGGCGCTACCACCAGAGACGTGCCTTTCTTCCCCTCCTGCCTTGCCGCAAGGAGTACGGCAATCACCTGCAGGGTCTTCCCAAGCCCCATATCATCCGCCAGAATCCCGCCAAACCGAAACGCCTCCAACGTGCGCAGCCAGCGATATCCGTTTTTCTGGTAATTCCTAAGCACCCTCACAAGAGACTTTGGCGGTTGGAAATCCGAATCATTTACCGTCTTGAACCCTCTAACCAGATTCTTGAAATGACTGTCCCGCTCACTGTAAATAGTATCATTCTCCTCCAGCATCTTATCCAGATACAGCGTCCGATACAGGGGCATCTCTACCTTCCCCTTGATGAAATCATTAGGCGACAGGTGAAGGGAATCCATCATCTCGCTTAGCATTTCATAAGAATTATCCTCAAGAGCCAGGAAATCCCCGTTTTTCAGCCTATGATACTTCTTCTTGCTGCGATAGCTGGCAAGGATATCTAAAAGCTCCTCCATAGGAAGGTCCTCTGTTGCTATCTCCAGATTTAAAAGCCCGCTGGAAATAGACACTCCCACAGACATATGCATTTTCCTAGTAATCTTCAGATTGGAGAAACGATTGGTACACCTGACTTCTCCCAGGTTCAGCAGAGCATCCACACCCTTAGCCAATACCTGATACATACATTCCTCCTCCTTCCCACAGTGGAGCTCCTGCTTTCCCTCCTCCATATACGGAAACCACTGTCGAATCAGAAACAAAATCTCCTGCTCCTTATGCTCCTCACGGAAAATATTTCCGTTATCCCCGTCATATTTCGGTATGGCAAATTCCATCTCCCCGTAACGCACATGAGGCCTGCAGATAATATTGTCATTCTCTGCGTCCAGATAGAATACAAACTCCGCCTCCGGAGGCAGATATCGGTTAATTTCTTCTCCATCCTCCTCCGTTACATCCACCACATCGCGAATCTGGGGAAGCACAGAATAGTAGAATTCTGACAGCGCGTTTCTGCCAATCCTGAAAGACGTCCCCAAGGCTGTCCCCTGCTGTGCCAACGGACGAATCTTTCTTAAAAAATCTTCATGTATACGGTATAAGATATCCTCCTTAATAAAATATGCCGTATGCACACCATAAAATAAATACGGAATATCGCAATCCACAGTAACCCCGTGGAAGGTCTTTCCCTTATACAGACGATTCTTCCGAATCGTCATGGCAATCTTGGGATTCCCTTGGCGGCAGGTCAGCTCGCATTTCTTCTTACCGCCGCCGTCCCTCGCTTCATAGGGCACCGTCTCATCGGAGGCAATCTCATAGAACCGGTCCAGCCTCCAGCCAAACAGTTTCATCTCATTTTTCTTTACCAGTGATTTTCTTGTAAATGCGCCCGATTCAATAATCCGATTGCCGAACTCCATTTCCTCCCTCACAAGACTCCCGATAAACTCAATCCAAAGCCTCCCCTGAGGGGTAAAATTATCCAGACGGTGGTTAAGCTGCATATTCGTGCCGTAACTCCCCATGGCTGAATTCCTTACATTCTCCTCAAATTCAAACAAGTCTTTGATTAGAAGCAGCTTCTTCTGTCCGATCTTAAAAGAGACGGTCAGCTTCCCGTCTTTTTCCACCAGACGCGGCTTGAGTATAATACTGGCATCGCTCCCCATAACATCCGAGATGGTCTGGTTGGCCCGATTCCGCTGAAATGAAAGAAGAATCTCATTTCCCCCAACATCCGTGGCATCCCCGATAGGATTCTTGTCTAAAAACTCTCCAAGTAACTGCATCAGCGCCGCGATATGCTCACAGTTGTCCATCTGCGTATAGTACCGGTAATAATTCCTCGCATACATGCCGCAGCAACAGTCCGCTGAAACCACCCTGTCCCTGGCAAATACAATCCGAACCGGGAAGCTTGTCTGGTCACTCTCAACCATTCCCTCAATGAACCCAAGCAGTTCATCCCATCCCTCGCAGTAACCGGTATCAATACTTTCCACGGTGACTTTATTCGCCGCCAGAAGTGCCTTTCCCTTCCGCACAGAATCCACCGGCAAATGCAGCGACTCCTTAATTTTCAACTTGTCAAAATATGTATAAGCCTCTATGGCCCCCGTTTTTTGCATCTGTCTATCCTCCCAAGCAAATCTTTCCTTCTGTTCCTCAAACTCCTCAATAGCATACATAACAGCCGCCATATGCTTACAGTAGCTGCCGCTCTTGGCATGAGGACAGTTACAATACATCCTGCACGTCTCAGGATTCCCATATCCGGTAATTCTTACCTCACGCCTTTGCCGCTCAACCACAGACGCCGTATATATACCGTCTGTTTCCTCAAGTTCAAAGACTCTTCCCCTGTCAAAATACTCCTTACCTAGAAGCAGCGTATTTTTTTGAAATTTATCCATCCACTTTTCCATCATAAATCTCACTCTCTTTGATCCGACCTGCATTTGCTCTCTCTTAAATAATAACACATATCTAAGCCGCTGCACACAAAAAAAAGAACAAGGTTTCTAATGTCCCTGTTCTTTCTTCCTAAAATAAGAATACTCTTACTCTCCAATCATCATCTTAATAATCTCTTCATTGGTCTCCCTCATGCCTTCTTTACCAAGACGACCGATATTTGTAATCGTGGCCTCCACACCATTGGTCACAATCCCGTCTCCTGCATAGAACTGCTGTCCCCGCAGATACATATTGTAGCCCAGAATCCCTGCGTCCACAGACGCGGCAATCTTCGCCGCACAGGAGGCCTTTGCCCCATCGCAGACCATTCCGGACACGATTGCTAAGGCATTGACTACGGTATGTACTGCCTCCTCATATCCGCCGCCGCACAGGTAGGCAATCCCCGCGCCCGCAGCCGCCCCTGCACTGACAGCTCCGCAGTATGCGGACAGCCTTCCAATACCCGTCTTCTGGTGAATCGCCACCAGATTGGACAGCGTCAGAGCCCGATAGGTCTTCTCCTTCCCTGCTTCCTTCTCCTTGGCATACTCAAGCACCGGAAGGGAACAGGTCATCCCCTGATTCCCGCTTCCTGCATTGATGATCACCGGAAGCTCACATCCGTTCATACGGGCATCTGAACCGGCTGCCGCCATGGCCTTAGCGCGGGTTCTCACATCCGTTCCATAGGTATCTAACAACACGCTGCCGATATTCGCGCCATATTCTCCGTTCAGGCCCTCCTTGGCAATGGCAGTATTATACTCAATCTGACGGTCAAGGACCTCCTTCACATCCTGAATATCCACAGTATTGGCAAAATCCCAGATGCTCTCCATATCCAAAAGGCTTCTGTCTGTCAGTCCTTCTTCATTCTCTCCCTCCACAGGAGCATCCAAAAGCTTCTCACCGTCCTTCTCAATAAGCACAATGTTCGTATGGTAGTTGGCAATCCTAACCTTCGCATAGGAATCACCCTTGGACACGATTACGATAATGTCAAATGTAATTCCATTGTCAATATGCTCTACACTCACCGGAACTGTGTCAAGGAACTTCACCATATCTTTTGTCTGCTCCTGGGTAACCTCTGCGATTACCTCCAACTCCTTCTCGGCTTTTCCAGCAATAATTCCCGCCGTTGCCGCTGCAGGTATTCCCTTCAGGTGATTGGTATTAGGCACAATCACGCTCTTAACATTCTTGATAATACTTCCGCTTGCCCCGATATGCACCTTATCAGGAATCTCTCCCAGCACCTCTCTCGCCTTCGCTGCTGCGTATGCAAGGGCAATGGGCTCTGTGCACCCCATGGCAGGAACCAGTTCTTCCTTCAAAATCTGTACATAAGCCTGGTATTTTTCATCTGATCTTTGCACCTTTATCCTCCTTCGGGAACCGCCTTACCATAGCGATTCCCCACGACATATTTGTCTATATTATAAGAAAATTCGGGACAGGTTGCAACCATTTGCAAAAAAATTTGCCATTATGCACTTATCGAGTTTCCTGTATACAACTGATAATATCTTCCCTTCTCCTCTACCAACTGTTCATGGGTTCCCCTCTCAATGATTCTTCCCTGCTCTAATACCATGATACAATCTGAATTACGGACAGTAGACAGTCTGTGGGCAATTACGAATGTCGTCCGCCCATTCATAAGCTTATCCATTCCATCCTGAACAATCCGCTCTGTCCTGGTATCAATCGAGCTGGTGGCCTCGTCAAGAATCAGTACAGGTGGGTCTGCCACAGCCGCCCTTGCAATGGCAAGAAGCTGTCTCTGTCCCTGACTTAAGTTGGCCCCGTCGCCAGTCAGCATGGTATCGTACCCGTTAGGCAGCCTTCGGATAAACCCGTCTGCATTGGCAAGCCTTGCCGCCGCCACAACCTCCTCGTCTGTAGCGTCCAGCTTCCCAAAGCGTATATTTTCCATCACCGTTCCGGTAAACAGGTGAGTATCCTGCAGTACAATCCCCAGAGAACGCCGCAGATCCCCTTTCTTAATCTTATTAATATTAATCCCGTCATACCGAATCTTACCATCCTGAATATCATAAAAACGGTTAATCAGATTCGTAATCGTAGTCTTACCTGCACCGGTAGAGCCTACAAAGGCAATCTTCTGTCCTGGCTCGGCAAAGAGCTTCACGTCATGGAGAACAATCTTATCGTCATTGTAGCCGAAATCTACGCCGTTAAACACAACGTCGCCTCTTACCTCAACATAGTCCACGCTGCCGTCTGCCTGATGGGTGTGCTTCCACGCCCATCTGCCGGTTCTTTCGGCGCTTTCCCTAAGCTGCCCGTTTTCCTCCACAGCATTGACCAGGGTTACATATCCCTTATCCTCTTCCGCCTTCTCATCCAACAGGCCAAATACCCGCTGGGCGCCTGCCATTGCCATTACCACAGCGTTTAGCTGCTGGCTCACCTGGTTAATCGGCATACTAAAGCTCTTATTAAAGGTAAGAAAACTTGCAAGCCCTCCTAAAGTAAATCCTCCTACATGATGCAGCGCCAGCGCGCCGCCTACGATAGCGCACACCACATAGCTGATATTTCCAAGCTGGGCGTTAATCGGCCCAAGGAAATTGGCAAATGTATTCGCCCGATCTGCGCTTACGAACAATCGGTCATTCAACTCCTTGAACGCCTTTTTATTCTCCTCCTCGTGACAGAAAACCTTGACTACCTTCTGCCCGTTCATCATTTCCTCGATATACCCGTTCACGGCCCCAAGGTTCGCCTGCTGCTCTAAGAAATATTTCCCGCTTCTTCCTGCCGCCGCCTTCGAGCTTAGAATCATCACAGCCACCATGGCGAGAGTTACAGCCGTCAGGGGAATACTCAAAATAACCATACTGACAAATACACTGACAATGGTAATCCCGCTGTTAATCACCTGGGGAATACTCTGGCTGATCATCTGGCGCAGAGTATCAATGTCATTCGTATAGACAGACATAATGTCCCCATGGGCATGGGTATCAAAATACTTAATGGGTAATCTCTCCATATGTGCAAACAAATCGTCCCTAAGGGCTCTAAGCGTCCCCTGGGTCACATTTACCATAATCCGGTTATACGCATAAGTAGAGATAATCCCCACGCCGTAGAACATTGCAATCCTTACAATGGCATTTGCCAGAGGCGTAAAATCCGGCTCATCTGTCATAAGAAACGGCGTTATATAGTCGTCAATCAGATTTTTCATAAACAGCGTCCCCTGTACATTGGCAAGGACGCTCACAAAAATCAGCGCAATCACCGCCAAATAATGGAATTTATAGTACCGGAATACATACTCCATCAGCCGTTTAAATATCTTCATGGGATTCTCAACCTGAGGCTTCACTCCCATTGGTCCTCTATTCATCGGTCCCGCCATCTCTAATCACCTGCCTTCTCATCAAAATCTCCGCCGCCCTTTGTCTGGGATTCATAGACCTCACGGTAAATGGCGTTTTCACGAAGCAGCTCATCATGAGTTCCAAAGGCGTCCACACGCCCATCCTCCATGACGATAATCCGGTCCGCATCCTTCACACTTCCGATTCTCTGAGCAATAATCAGCTTCGTCGTGTCCGGAATCTCCTCTCGGAATGCCTTGCGGATTCTGGCGTCAGTCGCCGTGTCCACCGCGCTGGTGCTGTCGTCCAGGATAAGAATCTTCGGCTCCTTAAGCAGTGCTCTTGCAATACAAAGACGCTGTCTCTGACCGCCTGATACGTTGCTTCCTCCCTGCTCTATATGTGTCTCATACCCTTCAGGGAACCGCTGAATAAATTCATCTGCACAAGCCTGGCGGCACGCTCTCTTACATTCCTCCTCCGTCGCTCTCTGATTGCCCCAACGCAGGTTGTCGAAAATCGAGCCGGAGAACAAAACGTTATTCTGGAGAACCACAGACACCTGGTTTCGCAGGGCTTCCATATCGTATTCCTTGACATTCCTTCCCCCTACTAGTATCTCCCCGCCTGTCACGTCATAGAGACGGCTGATTAAATTCACAAGGCTGGTCTTTGCGCTTCCAGTTCCTCCAATAATTCCAATCACCTCTCCTGAATGAATTTTGAGATTAATATCTTTTAACACCGGACTTTCACTGTCCCTTCGGTAAGCAAAATCCACGTTCCTGAATTCGATACTTCCGTCCGGCACCTCAAACACTGGTTCAGCCGGATTCTCGATATCGCTGCTTTCATTAAGCACCTCTGAGATACGTCGGATGCTGGCCATACTCATGGATATCATAACAAATACCATGGACAGCATCATCAGACTCATCAGAATATTCATACAGTAGGCAAGCAGACTCATTAACTCTCCTGTGGTAAGGGTGGACGCAACAATCATCTTCGCCCCAATCCAGCTTATTAACAGGATACAACTATACACCGTAAACTGCATCAGAGGCGCATTGTACACCAGATTGCACTCCGCCTTCATAAAAATCCGGTAAATGTTCTCGCTTGCCTTCTTAAACTTAGCCGTCTCCTGTTCTTCCCGAACATAAGCCTTCACCACACGGATGGCAGAAACATTTTCCTGAACAGACGCATTCATATCGTCATACTTGGGAAACGCCTGCTGGAAATACTTGGTGGCATGGCTCATAATCAGCGCCAGCAAGACGCCAAGTATTGCTACGGCGATCAGATAAACACAAGACAGCTTGGCGTTAATGCGAAACGCCATAACCATGGCGCACAGAAGGCTGGCTGGCGCCCGTGTAAACATCCGCAGAGTCATCTGATAGGCATTCTGTACATTGGTCACGTCCGTCGTAAGCCTTGTCACCAGCCCTGCGGTGCTGTACTTGTCAATATTTGCAAAGGAAAAGGTCTGGATATGGTTGAACATCGTCTCCCTCAGATTCTTCGCAAGTCCGGCAGACGCCTTGGCGCCATACCTTCCGCCTGCCATTCCGGCTAACAGCCCGATGGCCGCAGCCGCCACCATAACCCCTCCAACTTTGTAAATATGATTGATATCTCCCGCATTCACACCGTCGTCAATAATAGAAGCCATTAAGAACGGTATCATCATCTCCATCAATACCTCAAGAATCATAAACAGCGGCGTCGCGATTGAGGCGCCCTTATATTCCTTTACTTCACGCAATAAAGTTTGGATCATCTATTTCCTCCTTTCCGCCATTAGCACATTCCTTAATCGATTGCGAATTCAGATTTTCCCTTAATTTCTCAATTACAGAATAGAACACTGACAATTCTTCATCCGTAATCCCCTCCACCAGACTGGTATCAAGATGATCAATCAGATTCTCAAGCATTTCATGATTCCTTACACCCTTCTCTGTCAGGACTACTTTCTTAAGGCGGGCATCATACTCCACAGACTGTCGGACAATAAACCCTTTTTTCTCCATCAACTGAATAATGTTCGTAACCGTCGATCTGCCTATGGAAAAATACTGCTCCATATCCTTCTGGAAAACATCCTTGTCTCGGTTCGTATACAGATAACGGATAATCCAGCCATGCATCAGCGTAACCTCGTCAATCCCCGCGGCTTTCACACGTGCCTGGAGACTTCTGGCCAGCATATGATCCAGCCTGCGAATCTCAAAACCGATTCTTTCTTCCCGTTTTCTCATATCATCCTCCTTTGAAGCCAGATTGTTCGTTGTAAAACTGTTCGATAACAAACATATTTTATCACATAAAAATAAAATGTCAAGAAGCCTGTATCTAAAAATTTCCACCCAGCTACAGCTATTTTTTAACTGTACGGGTGGAAATTCTCTAAGCAAGTCTCATTTTTAAGATTGGGCTAATCTTCTTATAAATCAACAGTACGATTACAGACACCAGAAACCCTTTCAGAAGATTGAAGGGCGCTACTGCAAATATCGCAAATGTGGCCAGGCTCGTAATATGGCCATTCACAGCCGAGCCCATTCCGATCAACGCGTCCATGGGCATCCCGAAAGCCTTGGCATAGGTTGGCAGTAGTACAAAAGCGTTCAGAAAGCAGCCTACAAAAGTCATGAACAGCGTCCCCACACCCATGCCGATTACCGCCCCCATCTTGGTTCTCTTTTTCTTGTAAATAACTGCCGCCGGAACCACCAGCGAACATCCAATCAGAAAGTTTGCAAACTCTCCCACGCCTGCCGTGTCCGTCCCATTAATGGCCAGATTCAGCAGAATCTTCAAAAGCTCAATCACCGCCCCTGCAACGGGTCCCATGGTAAAACACCCCACCATTACCGGAACCTCGCTGAAATCAATCTCATAGAATGCAGGCGCAAACGGAAGCGGAATCTCAAATAACATCAATACCACAGATATGGCTGCCAGCATCCCCATCTGCGCCATACGCCTCACGTTCGTCCTTGCCCCTGCCTTTGTATCCATTCCCCTTTTCCTCCTTCTAATTTTTTCCAGATATCAAAACGATTCTTCATACCAACATCACCCCTTTATACTATCATACTTCAATTTTCCTTTCAATTATACATTTACATTTCCCAATCACACCAAAATGTGGTATACTAAGAACAAGATTTATCAACTTCTGAAGTCTCTTTGGATGTAAGTAAAGGGGGAAATGACAATGACAGGTGAATTAATCAAAGAAGTTAAGCACATTCAGCAATGTCTGGTGAATAAGGACATGGACGGGGAAGAATGGGAAGAAAAAATGGAGATGGTTCATAAGCTGGAGGAGGTAGTCACTTACCTTAAGGATGCCATGGGCCGAGGAATAGAGTTCTAAGTATACAGATTAGGCAAGGGGGGTGATGCATTAAGCAACATCCCCTCTTTTATTGCCATTACCGCTCCCATCTTGCAGAAGCCCCGCAGGGAAGGCAAAGTCCCGTACTGCTCACAGGAAGCCCAATCTCCTGAGACGTTACCGTACCCTGGTATCTCTCAAGCTCTACACCAAGCATATAAGTAAGCACAGACGGCGCCAGCCCCGTTGTATAAGAATTGACGAGAAAGAATAAAGGGCTGTCCGATAACAGGTTTGCACATAGCCTAATTAATGGATGAATGGCATCCTCAATCTTCCATATTTCACCCTTTGGCCCTCTGCCGTAAGATGGTGGGTCCATAATAATTCCGTCATAATGATTCCCTCTGCGTATCTCCCGTTCTACAAACTTCACACAGTCGTCCACCAGCCAGCGGACAGGCTTATCCGACAGACCAGAGGAGGCTGCATTCTCCTTTGCCCAGGCAACCATACCTTTAGACGCATCCACATGGGTCACGCTGGCGCCGGCAGCGGCAGCCGCAAGAGTCGCGCCCCCTGTATAGGCAAATAGGTTCAGCACCTTGACTTTACGCCCTGCATGGCGAATCTTATCCGAAACCCAGTCCCAGTTGGCCGCCTGCTCTGGGAATAGACCAGTATGCTTGAAGCTAAAAGGTTTGAGGTTAAAAGTCAGATTGCGGTAATGAATCTGCCATTGCTCCGGTAATTGGAAGAATTCCCATTCGCCGCCGCCCTTCTGACTTCGGTGATAATGTCCGTTTCTCTGCTTCCACTCCCCCACACTCCTTGGAGTATCCCAAATCACCTGCGGGTCCGGACGAATCAGCAGATACGTTCCCCAACGTTCCAGTTTCTCCCCTTTGCTGCAATCTATAATCTCATAATCTTTCCAGTTATCCGCTACCCACATAGTCAGAATTCCTTTCTTATCAGTCTCTTAAGTTTCATTGTGTAAATTCTTCGGCATATCTTAAAAGCATTTCTTCAACCTCTCCCATCTGTACCTTAGTCTGGGGATTAGAATAAGGAATCCTGCGAATCAGCCGCTTTATGTAATCATTTTCCCGTATCATGTCCATAGACACCTTATAATTAATGTCAAAAAAATACGCCAGATAAGATAGCCAATAGTCCATCTTTGTCCTTCTGGCAGAGGAAAGGATGGACTCTTTTCTTTTAAACTGTTCTAAAATCTCACCACTTATCGCCGTCTCTCCTACTTCCCTTGCCGTAACCCCCAATATAGTCTCTATGGTGTCCTCCAGCTTCACGCGGCAGTTATCCAGCTTATCAGCGTCCCTGATAATTCGAGCATGCCTCAATGTCCGATCATCGGTAATCCCCTGAAGCCGAAAATCACTATGCTTTGCAATCGCTGTCCGGATTACCTCATCAAAGGTATCCTCCTTCACAAAATTCCGGATTAATCCCTCCTCAAAAAGTATCCGAACGCCAAAACTTGCGTGATCCATGGTATCCGGCTCGAAGCTGTCGAAGCGTTTCAACTGTTCAAACCTTCCGATATCATGAAGAAGTCCGATTAACTGCGCCAATTCTTGTTCTTCTTTGGGAAGCTGCATCCGTTCTGCAATCTGGCGGCTGCATTTTGTGACCCCATAGGTATGCACAATCTTAAGCCGCACCTTATCATCCTCTCTGTCATATCCGTCCAGATATTGTTCAAATACTTTCTTAGCATGTAATAAATCCATCTTATCCCCCACTAGAACTTATCAAAGTCAAGGCGGAGTAACTCCTCAAAAGAATGAATGGTCACATAGTCGCCCTTCACATCTCCGAAGCCATATGCCGCATATATCATCGGAACCCCTGCTTTTTTACAGGCATCTGCATCCCCTTGGGTATCACCCACATATACCGCACTCTCGATTCCGTTTCTTTCCATAATAATCCTGATATTATCGCCTTTTAATTGCCCCGTATCCCCAGGACAGGTGAAATCTCTAATACAAGCGCCAAGCCCTGTATTTTCCAAAAATGCCTCTATATAGCCAGACTGGCAGTTACTGACAATAAACAGGGGATACTTTTCACTCAGAGTGCGGATAGTCTCCGGCATCCGGTCATAGCAGACACAAGGCGCATCCTTCACATGCTCATTCTCATATTGATACATGTAGTACGCCAATTCATCCTTCTCGCCACGGTTAAGCTCTGGAAACAGGTCGTCCATAATCTCGTCTAAGGGCTTCCCAAACTCCTTCTTCAATTCTTCTCCTGTCAATGTGCGTTCAATCCTGGCATGCTCCCGTATCGCCTGATTCCATGAGACTGCCACTTCATCTGTGGAATCCCACAGTGTTCCATCTACATCAAATATAATGCCTACTGCCATGTATGTTCTTCCCCTTTTCTTATTTTAATTTCATAATCTTCCTGTTTTTTTACTATGAATCCGTTCTGCTTTCCTCAATAGCCATAATCATATCTACCCGTTCCCGATGACGGCCGCCCTCAAACTCAGCGTCTAACCACGCCTTTACAATCTCTTTTGCTGTCTCTATCCCAATAATCCTTGCTCCAAATGCAAGAATGTTCGCATTATTATGCTGTCTCACCAGCCTTGCCGTACAGGACTCCGAGCACACGGCCGCCCTGATTCCCTTCACCTTATTGGCGGCAAGAGAGATTCCCACACCTGTCCCACAGATTAAAACTCCAAGGTCTACCTCCTTCGCTACAACCGCCCTTGCCACCCTCTCACCATAGGCGGCATAATTACAGCTTTCATTGCTGTCCGTACCATAATTCACAACCTCGTACCCCAATTCCTTCAGATACTCCATAATCTCATTCTTCATCCCAACTGCCGTATGGTCGTTGCCAATACCTATTTTCATCAATTTATCCTCTCTTTCTCTCCTGCTTCTTACATTATAATATTCCCACACATAATTCGCAACATACAACACACCAAATTCACTTGACTTCCACATTTTCACATTTTATAATTCAATAAGGTATACTCAAAAGCACACCGTAATGCATAACCTTCGGGTAGGTGGACTTCATCCAGTAAGGTATAACCTTCTAACAGCAAAAAGGAGTAATCTATGATAAAATTAATCTCAAGCGACCTTGACGGTACTATACTTAAAAACGGCGCCCAGGAATTGCCTGCCGGCTTTTGTGATATCGTTAAAAGGTTAAAAGAAAAAGGAATACAATTCGCTGCCGCAAGCGGAAGGCAGTACTACAATCTTCGTCTTCTCTTTGATCCTGTCAAGGATGATATCCACTATATTGCGGAAAATGGCTCTCTGTGTGTCTGCCATAATCAGGTAATTTCCAAAGGTCTGATTGAACGTGATCTGGGATTTCGCATTTTTAAGGCTGTCCGTGAACGGGGCGGCTGCCACTGTCTCTTGTCCTGTGAGTCCGCCTGCTATACGGATTCCAAGGACCCTGCCTTTATCCGACATATTTTAGATGTTGTACGCTATGATATGAGAATCGTGGACAGACTGGAGGAAATTACAGAACCCTTCCTTAAGATTGCTGTCTGTGATTTTTCGGGTACAGACAATATCATGGCTTATTTTCAGAAAATGTTTGAAGCCGAGATAAAGGTGGTCACCTCTGGGATGATTTGGATTGATTTTATTGCACCTAACGCCAACAAAGGAACTGCCCTCGCGAATCTGGCTGAACATCTGGGGGTTATGCCGGAGGAGTGTATGGCGTTTGGGGATCAGTATAATGATGTGGAGATGCTGAAATTCGCAGGCACCAGTTATGCCATGGCGGACTGCGCGCCTGGGATTTCGCAATACTCCACAGACGTGACGGATTCGGTGGAGGATGTGCTCAAACGGCTGTAGCGATCAGCATTGAGGCAGACGGCCTTTGCCTAAAGAAATATAATCAAAAACAAGGTGCAGCGGATTGGGAAGAAGCCCGACGCTTGCACCTTGTTCATACTAATTATTCTTTTATTCTGTCAATCTCTGTAAGATTCACACCTAAACTTGAAAGGGTTACTTTTAATTCCAAATATCTTTTATGCATTGATTCGTAAGTCTCTGGCGCAACATCTTTAATCGGCGTCATCCAATCCTGTAACCGTGAAAATTCTGTAACATAATCCTTGATTATATCTGCTGCACTTGGCATATCTATCACCCCGCTTTTTCATGCCATCGATTTGATACCTTCATTATAGCAATAAGCATTTGGTGTGTAAAGCCTCAATTCACTTAGAATAATTCCTTCACCGCTGGATAGATTTTCTTAAACTTCTGATATCTCTCCTCATACTTTGCCACTAACTCTGGCTCTGGCTCTACCGTATCCACAACCTTCACAACCTTCCCTGCAATGGTTTCCACATCCGGATACTCTTTACATCCCACCGCCGCAAGCATGGCGCCGCCAAGGGCAGGCCCCTCCTCGCTCTCAATCACGTCTACTTTCAGATTCATAATATTTGCAAGAATTTTTTTCCAGAGAGAACTCCTAGCGCCGCCGCCGCAAATCTTCGTGCGCTCAATCTGAAGTCCCAGGCTCTTGGCCACCTCTAAGGAATCCCGAAGCCCGAAGGTCACTCCCTCCAGCACCGCCTGGGTCATATCTTCTCTGGCTGTGTCCATGGACATACCGATAAACATGGCTCTGGCATCCGGATTATTATGAGGGGAACGCTCTCCCATGAGATATGGAAGATAGAACACCTGATTCTCCCCAAGCTTAGCAATCTTCGCCTGCTCTGCCCCGAAATCCTTTGTCTTTAGAATCTCCTCACTCCACCACTTGTTACAGGACGCTGCGCTCAGCATACATCCCATCAAATGGTAATGTCCGTCTGCATGGGCAAAAGAATGTAACGCATTATTCTCATCCACCCCAAAGGACTTGCTTGAGATAAAGATGGTTCCTGACGTACCCAGGGAAATGTTGCACATTCCGTCGCCTACGGTTCCGGTGCCAACTGCTGCCGCCGCGTTATCGCCTGCCCCTGCAATGACCTTTACCTTTGCAGAAAGACCTAATTTTCGGGCAACCTCCGGCTTCAAGACGCCGACCACCTCATAGCTTTCATATAATTTTGGAAGCTGCTCTTTCGTAATCCCACAGATTTTCAACATTTCCTCAGACCAGCGCCGATTCTTAACATCCATAAGCAGCATACCGGACGCGTCTGAAACGTCCGTACAGAATGAGCCGGACAGACAATATGCCAGATAATCCTTAGGCAGCATAATCTTGCTGATTCTATCAAAATTCTGCGGCTCATGCTTCTTCATCCAGAGAAGCTTAGGCGCCGTAAATCCTGCAAAGGCAATATTCGCCGTATACCGAGACAGCTTGTCCTTACCAATCTCCTGATTCAGATAATCCGTCTCCGCCCCAGTCCTTCCATCGTTCCACAGGATTGCGGGACGAATCACCCGATCTTCTTTATCGAGAGCCACTAATCCATGCATCTGGCCTCCAAAGCTTATGCCTGCCACCTGGCTTCTGTCACACTCGCTGACCAACTCTTTGATGCCCTCCATAGCCTGTGTAAACCAATCCTCCGGCTTTTGCTCAGACCAGCCGGCATGGGGGAAATACAGCGGATATTCCTTTGATACGATTTTGTGAATCTTTCCGTCACCGTCCATCAGTAACAGCTTTACTGCGGACGTTCCTAAATCTACTCCTATGTATAACATACTTCTATCTCCATGGATTCTCGGTCGGGTATCTTACACCTGCGGGCTGGTTATATCCAATCTCCTCCACCGGCACCCCAATATACTTAAACACTTCAAACAAAGCCTTTCCGTAATGTCCAAACGCTACCGCGCCATGATGGGGATATCCGCCCTCAATCAGCACATGGCGGTAGAATCTTCCCATCTGCGGAATCGCAAATACACCGATGCCTCCGAAGGAGCGTGTAGCAACCGGAAGTACCTCGCCGTGAGCGATATAAGCGCGCAGCTTATTGTCCGCCGTACTTTGCAGGCGGTAGAACGTAATATCCCCTGGTACAATATCTCCCTCCAGAGTTCCCTGGGTCACTTCCTCTGGCAAAGTCCTTGCCATAATCATCTGATATTTCATCTCGCAGAAGGTCAGCTTCTTGGAGGCTGTATTGCCACAGTGGAAGCCCATAAACGTTTCCTGCTGCGTATAGTCATATTTACCCTTAATTTCTTCTTCGTACATATCCTTCGGCACAGAATTATTGATGTCCAGAAGGGTTACCACGTCCTTACTTACTACTGCTCCGATAAATTCACTCAGAGTACCATAAATATCCACCTCACAGGATACCGGTATCCCCTGTGCGGTCAGTCGGCTGTTTACATAGCAGGGCACGAATCCAAACTGAGTCTGGAATGCAGGCCAGCATTTTCCGGCAAGGGCAACGTATTTGCGGTAACCCTTGTGCTCGTCAATCCAATCCTTCAATGTCAGCTCATACTGCGCCAGCTTCTCAAGAATCTCCGGCTTCTTATTCCCTGCTCCAAGTTCATCCTCCATCTCTTTCACGATTGCAGGAATCCTCTCATCACCTGCATGTCTGTTAAATGCCTCGAACAAATCAAGCTCTGAGTTTTCCTCAATCTCAATCCCCAGGTTATAGAGCTGCTTAATGGGTGCGTTACATGCAAGGAAATTAAGCGGCCTTGGCCCGAAGCTGATGATTTTGAGTTCACCAAGTCCTACGATTGCCCTTGCGATTGGGATAAACTCATGAATCATATCCGCACATTCCTCGGCGTCCCCTACGGGATATTCCGGTATGTATGCCTTTACGTTGCGAAGCTTTAAGTTATAGCTTGCGTTGAGCATACCGCAGTATGCGTCGCCCCGTCCCTGTACCAGATTGTCTCCCCGTTCTTCGGCCGCTGCGATAAACATCTTCGGCCCTTCAAAATGCTTAGCAAGAAGCGTCTCTGCTATCTCTGGCCCAAAATTTCCAAGATATACCACCAGCGCGTTACATCCCGCCGCCTTAATATCCTCCAATGCCTGTACCATGTGAAGCTCACTCTCCACGATACAAACCGGACATTCGTAGATTCCTTCCTCACCATATTTCTCCGTATATGCTTTCATTAAGTTTTTCCTTCTTGTCACGGACAGGCTCTCTGGGAAACAGTCACGGCTTACTGCTACTACTCCAATCTTCAATTCTGGTATGTTGTTCATAGTGTTGCTCCTCCTTAAATATACGTTACGTTTTACCATACTAATGTCATTCTATCAATTTTTTTGCCGAGATACAACTCAATAATTAGACTTTATCTTAAACTCAACCTTCGACCCTTCTTCACTTACAGCCATTCCGTCGCTCCAGCTACGGCAACCGCCCTGGCGCCACATTCATTTCCATACTCCGCACATTCCTTAAGTGTGCCTCCTTTAGACAGGGCAAAAATAAATCCCGCCGCAAAGCTGTCTCCCGCGCCTGTCGTATCAACACACGATACCCCCTTTTTCCCAGGCACCATATAAGCTTCCTTCTGATTCATCACCAAAGCTCCCTTCTTGCCACACTTAATCACCACGTTTTTCACACCCGTTTCAAGAATCGCCCTCGCCGCCTCAAAAGCTGTGTCCTTTCCCGTCAGCAGCATTGCCTCCTCATGGTTTGGCAGTAAGTAATCAATATAAGAAAATGCCTCTGCCATGTCCTTAAGCGTCTCCCCATTCTTACGCTTCGTCATATCCGCACAAACAATCTTGTTCTGCCTCTTTGCCTGTGCAAATATATGCAAAAGCTCGTCTGCGCCGATCTTGGGGAACACGAAGATACTGGCAAAACAGATGATTTTTACACTCTCCGGAAAGGGCATGCGAATATCCGAAAGGCTGAGCTTTCTAAGGCTGCCTCTGGCGTTCGTAAGGAAGCTGCGGCCAGCGTCCTTCCCTACCAGCACCACATTAATCCCTGTCACCATTCCTTCCCGCACACAATCATCCCCAAGGAGGATCCCCTCCCGCCTGCAATGCCGCAGAATCCCGTCTCCGGCCTGGTCATTGCCAATCACCGTAACAAGTCCAACCTTCTTTCCCAGTCGGGCAAGCACCGTGGCCTCGTTCAGCGCATCCGCCCCTACCGACATACGGATATCCTCGGCCGGATAAGAACCCGTGTGAAATACCGCCTCATCCGCCGGACGGACAAGCACGTCTATGATTGCCGCGCCAATCACCAATACCTCCGGCTCTCCTGTTTCCATTTACTCCACTCCTCCTTCCATCTCATAGCAGTCCACAACTACAATTCCCCCCACAGCTTCATCCTCAACCTGAACCTCTGCCTCCACGTAAGGTTTTACCGGACAAAGCAAAGGCTGTATCGCCAGATTATCCGGAATCAGCTTTTTACTCCACTGTGCAATATCATTTTCCTTGTCATAAAAATGCACATTTACACCGCCAGAGTACCCCTTGGACATTGGTGTGGAGGTTTGTACCTTCATTGATGCAATCTTATAATCGGCAAGAGATTTATCTGCGTCAACTCCCGCGCCTTCAAGGACCTTTAGGGTCTTCTCAAAGAAGGGATAAATCATTGCCTCCTGATAGATTCCGTCCACCTCGGAAATAATTTCCATACATCCCACGGGAAAATCCGTTTTTAAATCGTCCATCTTAAGCCCTGCAACGTCCTCCTTATAGGCGGCAAGCAACGCCTCCTTCTCCCCCTCCGACATTCCAAGCATCCTCTCGTCTATCCCATCCGACCAGGTAATCTGCCCCTTCTTCACATCCTTTACCTCAATCAGCGGATAAGCCCGTTTCTTATACTCTTTCGTCTCATATACATTTGCAAAGGAATCCAAAGCCTTTTGATTCAGCGGATAACGCCTGTAGCGTCTGCTGCCGTCCTTTAAGCGATAACAAACCGTCGCTGTGGTGACTTTTGAATCTCCCCCATTAAGCGCCCCCTGGACCCACGTAAACCCTTCGTCAATACTCTCCTCCTCTGCCATAGAATACCACAGCAGCCGTTCCTCTGTCACAGAATTATCCTCTGTTTTTGCACGCCCAAACTGTCTCTGGCTCATATCAATACCGTTGATGCAAAAAGCCATCTCCGCCACCTGTTCTCTTTTTGGTATATAATTATCAAAGCCCGTCTTGTTGGCCAGGAACATGCATCCTGCCGCAAACGCACACACGCTTACCACACACATCTGCCATTTTCTCCTCCAAAGCCCACTCCCCTGTGTCCGAACCAGACACTCTATGAGCAAATGTCCTCCACACGCCCCAACAATCCCACAGACTCCTATCACCAAGACCTCTGCCGCTATGCCGTATTCCTTCACCTGGGTCATATCCAAAAGTAAGATTCCAAAGCCCATCCCTGCAAGTAATGAAACAGCTCCTTCAACCACACGCTCAGCCCAGGCAGATACGAACGCACGCCCTGTCTTCTCCGTTTTTCGTTCTTTGTGCACCAGCAATGCCAATGTCAGAAATACTCCCGCCCAGAGAAACGCCGCCAAAACAGCGCTCCCCTTTGGCTCATACTCCCAAACCTCCTTGCAGTCGTATATCCCTGTTCCCATCAGACTCTTAGCAAGCGCAAACGGCGCCAACAGCTTGCCGGCTTCATCAAAAAGGGGAATCCTGTAAAAATGCAGATAAAATTCCTTAACATATCCATAGAAAATATTCTGTATCATCACCTGAAAATACAAAAGGAACAATACTAGCGCGGCCACAGCCGTAATTATTTTCCCTGAAATGACCACGGCAAGTATGCCCGTATGGTAAAAAATCAGAAAAACCAACAGGGCAGCGCCAACGCTTCTTGCCAGGTAAGCCCCTGCATATGGGGTGAAATTCCGAATATTCACAGCCTCATAGACAGCAAGAAGCATCTGAGTAACCAGAAGCGGAGTAAAAAACTGACAAAGCCCATGAATATATCTGCTGAAAAACACAGTACTTTTCTTCACAGGAAGGCTATAATAGAAGTCCTGCTGCCTGACTTGAAACAGGTAGAAGAATTCAAGACCAGAAAACGCAAGCCCAAGCACTGTGCACAGAATGCATAATTCCATACTCCCAAGCCCGAAAAATACATACTCTGAATCCGCAGAAATATCCACCAGAGTCATAACCATATACAAAGATAAAAACCCCCAGGAAAGAACCGATACCAGATGGGATCGCCCAGCCTCCCGAAACCATCTACTGAAATACTTTGCTGACGTCATAACCGTTCCCCTCCATTTCCGCAAGAAATATCTCCTGAAGCGTCATGGGAACCTCTCGGCAGAACACTGGATTTTCCCGTTGAATCTGCTCTAAAATCTTCTCCTTTTCGCCTCTTACAATCAATGTGGTAAAATATCCCTCCTGCCGGAATCGGACTACATCCAGACAGGCGTTCAGATATTCCTGCGCTTTTTCATGCATTTCCCCGTCGAACACACATTGAAGCTTGTAGATTTCCCCTGCCCTCCTGCGCATGTCTCCGGCAAGGAGCATCCCGCCTTTGTGCAGGATTGCGATATCCTGGCAGAACTCCTCCAAATCCTTAAGCTTGTGGGCTGCAACCACAACCGTACGGCTTTGCTCCTCCATTTCCCTTAGAAACAACTCCTTCATAACCTCCGTCACCACAGGGTCAAGCCCGTCAAACACCTCGTCGCATAACAAATATTCCGTATTCGCGCACAATGCCATAATCAGAAACGCCTGCCGCTTCATTCCCTTGGAAAACGTACGCAAGGGTCTTCTGGTGTCCAACTCTAAACGCTCTGCCATGTAGCCCACGGCTTCTGCGCTCATGCTTTTATACTGCCGGCGGTAAAAATCTGTCATCACCTCCATGCTTGCATTGGGGAAATAATAGGGGTCGTCTGGAAGATAAAAGAAGCTTTCCTTGACCTTGGGATTGTCATAACACACCTCCCCGTCTATCAGAAGCTCCCCCTCGTCGCAGGATAAGATTCCCGCCATTGCCCGAAGCAGCGTGCTTTTTCCCGCGCCGTTGGTGCCAAGCAGCCCGAATATCCTGCCCTTAGGGATGGTAAATGTCACGTCATTCAAAGCGGTAATGCTGTCAAAATGTTTTGTCACATGCCGTATCTCTATCATAATTTCCTCCTCTTGTCCTGCGCTTTTTTACATTATAGGCATGGGGAGGCAAAAATGCAACCAAAGCAGACTATTTTCGATTGTCCCCGTCTGCTTTTCTATGTTAAAATGAGGTCAAAGAAACTAATTATGGAGAACCCTCATGTTAGAAACCAAAGTATTATTAATCGAAGACGACCCGACAATCGTTGAGAATCTGTCGGCATTTTTAAAGGATGAAGGCTTTGAAGTCATCTCCTCAGACGGGCAGCGCAAAGCAATGGAACTGCTCGAAGCTCACCGCCCCAATCTTATTCTGCTGGACGTCACACTTGCAGAGGGCAATGGCTACAGCACCTGCACAGCTATCAAAGCAAAATACGATATCCCTGTTATCTTTCTGACTGCCCTTGGCGATGAATTCTCAGTCGTAACGGGGCTTGACATGGGGGCGGACGACTATATCAGCAAGCCTTTCCGCCCCCGTGAGCTGGTCTCCCGTATGCGTTCCGTACTGAGACGCGCTGGAAAATCCGGCGGCGTCGTACACGCAGGGGATTTGAAGGTGGATACCGAGAAGGGCGTGGTATCCCGCCAGGGGGAAGAAATATTCCTCTCGGCACTGGAATACCGCCTGTTCCTTGTATTCTTAAATAACCGCGGCAAGATTCTCTCCCGCGGACAATTACTTGAAGAAATCTGGGATGTGGTGGGTGAGTATGTGAATGATAATACGCTGACCGTCTATATCAAACGTCTCCGCGATAAGATTGAACGAGATCCACAGAATCCGGAAATCATTAAAACAGTACGGGGACTTGGCTATCGAATGGAGGTATCATAATATGTGGAGATTTCGTAACAGAGATTTTGTCAGACAGACGTGGCTGTCGGCGGCAGGAACTTTTCTTTCCGGTCTGACCGCGTGGTTCATATTAGGTGAGAACGCTGCGATTGCGGCGTTTTTTTGCAGTATCTTCTGGTGTATCCTGCATCTCTATCGGGAAAGTAGACGTTACCAGGGAATACGGCTGCTTGCAAAGCAGATTGATGAAATTCTTCATGGTAATTCCATGCCGGAATTTAAACATTTTCATGAGGGTGATTTGGAAATTTTGCGGGATGAGATTTATAAGATGACCATCCGTTTAAAGGAACAGGCGGACCTTCTGCAAAAAGAAAAATCCTCTCTTGCAAATGCCCTTGCAGATATCTCCCACCAGATACGGACGCCCCTTACAGCGCTCCATATCCTTCTGGAACGCATGAGAAGTCCAGAGCTTAATTCAGACGCCAGGAGACGCCTCCTTCGGGATGCGCAGAAGCTGCTTTCCAAAATTGAGTGGCTGGTGACTGCCCTCCTTAAGATGTCAAAGCTGGAAGCCGGAAGCATTTCCCTGCAAAAAGAAATGATTTCTCTTAAAAATTTCCTGGCGGATGCAGTCTCCCCTTTTGAACTGGCCATGGATATCCACAGTAAAACCTGTAAGATCAGCGGTGCGGATAACAAATCATTTATAGGAGACTATGCCTGGACATTGGAGGCTGTGCAGAATGTAATTAAAAACGGGTTGGAATATACGCCGGACGGCAAAGAGCTTACCATCTGCTGTGAGGAAAATCCACTCTATACAGAGCTTCAGATTACTGATTCCGGTCCTGGAATTCCTAGGACAGACCTTCCTCATCTGTTTGAGAGATTTTACCGCGGGGAAAATGCGGGAAAGGACAGCTTCGGCATTGGGCTGGCTCTGGCACAGATGATTCTTTCGCGGGAAAATGCAGTGATTCAAGCCCAGAATGCTAAGGAGGGCGGCGGACAGTTTCGGATACGTTTTTATAAGACAATGGTGTAAGTGACAGATTTGTTATAGAATAGTCACGGTCGAGTAATATGGATAACATATACTTATACTTACATCAGGATAGATTGTCCTGAAAGTTTATTTGAAGAAGGGGAATCGTATGGAAATATTAAGGATTGAGGAGCTTTGTAAGGTTTATGGGGAGGGTGAAAATGCGGTTCATGCATTGGAGAATGTGTCATTTTCTGCGAACCGCGGAGAATTTATCTCTATTGTCGGTTCCTCCGGTTCTGGCAAATCCACGCTTTTGCATCTGATTGGCGGTGTTGACCGTCCTACCTCCGGAAGAGTGACGGTAGGCGGTGTGGATGTCTACGCTCAGGACGAGGAGGAGCTGGCTATCTTCCGCAGGCGTCAGGTCGGGCTGATTTACCAGTTCTATAATCTGATTCCTGTACTGAATGTGCGTGAAAATATGTCCCTTCCTGTACTGATGGACGGCAGGGATATCAATGAGAAACGATTAGAAGAACTTCTTGACCTTTTGAAGCTTAAAAAACGGGAGGGCCACCTTCCAAACCAACTCTCCGGCGGGCAGCAGCAGAGGGTTTCTATCGGAAGGGCGCTGTTAAACGCACCGGCGCTTCTCCTTGCCGACGAGCCTACCGGCAACCTGGACAGTGAGAACAGTCGAGAGATTATGAAGCTTCTTCGCTATTCTAATGAAGTTTACCACCAAACCATCATTGTAATTACTCATGATGAAAATATCGCCCTTCAGGCAGACCGTATTCTTGCCCTGGAGGATGGGCGGATTGTGAAAGACGAGGTGATCCGGCGATGAATATTTTCTCAAAGATTACAGCGAAAACTATGCGGGCGAACCGTATCCGAACCATTGTGACGATGATCGGCGTTATTTTATCTACTTCTATGATTACCGCGGTTGCGACTTTTGGCACCAGTTTCCAGAAATTTCTGGTGGATTTCAGCATTTCTACAAACGGAAACTGGCATGTGGCCGTCACGGGTACGGATTCTGCTCAGGCAAAGGAGCTAGCCGAGCATGAAGATGTGGCAAAGGCGGCGACCCTTAAAACTCTTGGATACGCCTGGTTTGAACCGGCAGCGCTAAATTCGCCCTCCGTCCCTTATCTGTATGTAAGGGCGTTGTCCAAAGAAGCCTTAGAAATGCTGCCTGCCGACATGAAGGAGGGGCGGATGCCTGAGACAGCAGATGAGATTGCTGTCCCTGCATTATTGCTGGCAAATGAAGCAGAGGGTAATCAGACGAAGATTGGCGACGTGCTGACATTAGAGCTTGGCGAGCGTTCCTATCAGGGCGTCCGGCTTTCTCAGAACAATGAATACATGGATGACGAGTACGAGGATGACGAGACATTTACCCCCACAAACACACGGACATTTACCGTGGTCGGTATCTACTCCACCTGGCCGGATGTGTCCTTCTGGGCGCCTGGGTATGATGTGCTGGCAGGCCCCACCTCTGATGAAACCACATATCAGGATGTATTTCTGGAATTGAAGCATCCCCGCCAGGTCTATGATTTTGCAGGTAAAAATCTGGAGCAGGAGGGAACAACAGTAATGTACAACAGCTCTCTCCTTCGGTGGCTTGGAATCGTGGATAACTCCAATTTGACCATTGTACTCACAGGACTTTTGGGCATATTGATTGCAGTTATCATGGCTGGCTCGATTACGCTGATTTACAACGCATTTTCTATTTCTCTGCGTGAAAGAACAGTACAGTTTGGACTTCTTTCCTCTATTGGGGCAACGAAAAAACAGCTTCGGCGCTCCATGCGGTATGAAGCATTTTTCGTAAGCGCTGTCGGCATCCCTCTTGGTCTCCTTGCAGGAGTCGGCGGAATCGGCGTGACCCTTCATTATATCGGCAAAGGGCTGACCAACTGGATTCACGGCACAAAACAGGGAATTCCTCTATATGTCCCTGTCTGGGCTTTGGCTTTGGCGGCTGCCATTGCATTTGTGACGATTATGATTTCTGTGTGGATTCCTTCCAGGAGAATTCGCAAGATTACGCCAATGGAGGCAATCCGTTCCAGTACGGATATCCGTATCAGGCCAAATGAGGTTAAGACGAGAAAATGGGTTTCTGCTGTGTTTGGTCTTGAGGGGATGATGGCACAGAAGAATTATAAGCGGGACCGCAGAAAATATCGGGCAACCGTAATCTCTCTGACCATGAGCATCGGGCTGTTTACGGCTGCCGGACTGTTTAATATGTACCTTCTTAAGACCGGAGCGTTCGTACTAAGCCCACCGGAAACAGATTTGAAGTATACGATTTATGCAGATGTAGACGAAAATGAAGCAGATGTGGAGGATGTAATAAATCATACAGAGGGAATCCATAACGTCTCGAAGCATTATGTTGAATCCTTCTATTTTCCTGTTCCAAAGAAATGGGCCCAGACAGGGCTTCTAAATACCTATTCACAAGAGCTTCCCTCAGAAAACGATAAGAGCTGGATTCGTGGAACCTTACTGATTCTTGAGGATGAGGATTTTAAGCAATTTGCCAGGGAACAGAAGATAAATGTATCCGCTTATCAAGACAGTGAGCATATAAAAGTATTGTATTTAAATACCACAAAGAATTTTAACCCTGAAACTGACCGATATGAGAAGCAGGCCATTTTCCCCCAAGAAACTGACCAGCTATTTGACGGAGGATATCTGGAGTTTGACGACGAAGGAAGGGTTACAGATTTTAGCAAAACCATGGAATTCGAGCTTGCCGATGCAATCAATCAGATGCCTGACTCCTTTGAGGACTATTCAGACCGGATTGTCATGCTTCTTCCGGAGCGCATGTACCAGAAATTCTATGACAGTTTTCAGACTGAACTCCTGAACGCGGTATATGCCATCCAATGTGAAAATTCTACCGAAACCTTCCGTAAGCTGGAAGCTAGAATGGAGGAAAAGCAGTTGTCAGACTGTGGATATCTCCAAAATGTACGGGAAGAATATGAGACAGACAGAAATACAATTATAGCTATGAAGGTGCTGACCTATGGATTTGTGATATTGATTTCCCTGATTGCAGTTGCCAATGTATTCCATACCATTTCCACGAACCTGATGCTTCGTCGGAAAGAATTCGCCATGCTGCGCTCAATGGGAATGTCTCCGAAGGGGTTTCAGAAAATGATGAATTATGAATGTCTGATTTATGGAATACGTTCTTTGATTTATGGCTTCTTATTTACCGGACTGATAAGCGCGGCATTGTACCGAACTCTTGGCGCGGGGGCGGATGTGGAGTTCTTGATTCCCTGGGGATATCTGTCTGTGGCGGCCATTGGGGTGTTCCTGGTGGTGTTCCTGACTATGCTGTATACCATGGGAGTGATTCGGAAGAATAATATTGTGGATGAATTAAAGATGAATTAAAAATAGCAGCAGTAAGGCGTATGGAAGCCCCCATACGCCTTCTTTGCCTTAGCGGTCAAAAAATGGTGATTTACCTGACACACTCAGCGGGATTCCCACCATCTGGCACACCCTGTCCCCTAACAGCTTCATCTCCATTGCTGCACGTCCGACGGAGAACATGACACGGTTATCCACGCGGGCATCTGTTGCCACGCTGACTGCCGAGCCGATGGCAATGCCCAAATCCATGGCCGTGTAAGCACAATTAGCGCCTGCCTCCAGACATGCCTTACAGTTCTGAAAGCCGCAGAATTGGCATCCTTCATTCAACCCATGTACCGCATTCTCCTGGCCAATCAGGACTACTGCCTGGGCTGTGCGAAGATTGTCTGCATCTCTATGGAAAAACTGATAATGAAATACATCTGCAAGCCTGTCCATCTCGTCTGCAAGCTTATCCTTTTCTTCTCCGGTCAGAATCGCCGTATGTACATAATCCATTCCTTTTGCCTTCGGCGCTGTCCTTGCCGCCTGACACATGGCTTTTGCAGTCTGGATAACTGCATCTTTTTCTGCCTGCTTTTCCTGAATTAACATTATAAGCCTCCTCCTTAAACATATATATTTTCGTGTATATACACACTATCACATCTTTTTTGGATAATCAACTTGATAACCGACGATTTTTATAAAATTTTTAGAATATATTTAAAAAAGTATTTGCCAAATGAGAAGTTTTGTGATAGAATAGTTTTTGTTAGCGGAGATGGCGGAATGGCAGACGCGCTAGATTCAGGTTCTAGTGGGAGCAATCCTGTGAGGGTTCAAGTCCCTTTCTCCGCATCGGAAGGCGCGAAGCTGAACACAGAGTTCATGTTTCGCGCTATTTTGCAAATTTTGTTATGCACATAAGAATCCTTAATTTTTATGGGTTCTTTTTTTAATTGTCTGTCAATGGCGGTTTCTGATAAAGTTTTCGATCCGTTATATTCTTTTTCATTTATTAGCATATTCAATAAAGGCTTTACACCTTTTACAAAATCCGCTATACTGACTTTAATACTTAACTTTTGTTTTAATATGGTAAAGGCGGTGAAAGGATGGTACAGGATATGACTGATAAAGAACTAATCACAACAATGATTGACAAATATACTGATTTGCAACGCATTAAAAAAGCAAATGGTGATCATGAAAATTCTGAGCTTGACTATCAACTAAAGGTGATCAAAAATAAGTTATCTGCTTTAGGTATTCCGACTGAAGAATATGAAATGTAACAACTAAGGATGATAATCCCAGAAGCTTTAGAATAAAAGGTTCTGGGATTTATTTCTATTTTACTGTCACTTTTCCCTAAACATTCGTCTAATCGTTATCACAGCCGCAGCCGCCAAGATTACTTCTGTCACAAACTGCGCATAAGCTATTCCATACAAAGGAAGCAGCCTGTTCAAAAGATAAATCGCCGGAATCTCCATAATGATTTTCCTGAGAATTGCAAAAGCAAACGCTTTTTTTCCCATTCCCACGGACTGAAATACGCCGACAGCCAGAAAATCCATATTCAGGAACGGTAATGCCAGACATAATCCCCTTAGAAATCTTGTCCCATACCCGATTATTTCCCCATTCTGGATAAACATCCCCACGAAGAACTCTGCCCCAGCATAAAAGCAAAGCGCAATCAATCCTAGCGCGCCTACAGTAATCTTTGCCGAGCCATAGACGCCACCGCTTTCGGCACCGCTGCTTTTTCAAACAGATATAGTTTTTTATCTTCTATCATATCTTTTCTAATTCAAAAAATTATTAATAATCACATCTTCTGCCTCTTCTTCCGTCATCCCCAGAGTACGCAGCTTCACCAACTGCTCGTCGTTAATCCTCCCAATCGCCGCCTCATGGATAATCGCCGCGTCCAGATGCCTTGCATTAATCTCTGGAATAGAACTGACCTCAGCATGGTCCATAATAATGGAATCACACTGTACATGGGCGTGACATCCTGCATTTCCCACAGCCTTGGGGTGAAACACCTGTCGTGAATGCCCCTTGGCAACCGACCTGGATATAATCTGCGCAGAGCTTCCCTCCCCATTCATCTGGACTTCCATATTAGACTCTGCCGTCTGATTATCATGAGTCATTAATTTCTCCACCACATATAGCTTAGAATTGGGCCCCATCTCTACATCCGTCTCGCGAAGAGTCGAATCTACTCCCTTTATCTGAGCCGTATCCAGAGTAAATACTGCATCCTCCTTAAGATAAATCTTCGTGACCGGATTCAGAACCTTCCCGCCAGTCCCTTCGCCCTCTCCGTAATGCTTTTCTTCATAGCGCACATTTGCTCCCTTCCCTACATGAAAGGAATGGATACCGTCATGGCGGCTTTCATTGCATCCGCTGTTATGGATTCCGCATCCGGCAACAATGGTCACGTCCGCCCCCTCAGCGATATAAAAGTCATTATAAACCACGTCCCTCATTCCGGAAGCATCCACCACCACTGGAATGTGCACCTGTTCCCCCTTCGTCTCGCCGTCTATGAAAATGTCAATGCCCTGTTTACCTTCCTTCTTCTTAATCTTAATATGCTCACTGTCACCATGACAGAGCGCAATACCGTTATGCCGCAGGTTAAACGCGCCCTTCTGTTCAAATCCTGCGCTGTCAATCTGCCTCAGAATCTTTTCTGTAATCTTATCCAACAATTCTCCCATTCTATCCCACTCCTTCCTATTCCCGATTCATGCAGGTACAACTGCCTCCCTTATCCAACAATCTGGGAAGAATCTCATCTCTTGGACCCACTGCTCCGATGGTCCCATTTTCAATCACCATGATTCTGTCAGCCATCTGTATAATACGTTCTTGATGGGAAATCAAAATCAGGCTCTCCGCCTTCTTTCTATGAATCTTTTCAAACTCCTGAATCAACATGGAAAAACTCCACAGATCAATCCCTGCCTCCGGCTCGTCAAAGATACACAGCTTGTGAGGCTTTGCCAATACCGTCGCAATCTCAAGCCGCTTCATCTCCCCTCCGGAAAGCGTTGCATCCACTTCACGTCTCACATATTCCTGGGCGCACAGTCCCACACGGCTTAAAAGCCCGCAACACTCCGATTCCTTCAGTTCACGCCCTGCTGCCAGGGATAACAGCCTGATTACCGTCATTCCCTTGAATCTGGGCGGCTGCTGAAATGCATAACCAATTCCCGCATTTGCCCTGTGGTTGATATCATAAGCCGTAATATCCTCTCCGTCTAATATAATCTGTCCTTCGTCTGCTTTCTCGATTCCCATCAGCACCTTGGCAAGCGTAGACTTCCCGCCGCCGTTGGGTCCTGTGATTACGAGCATCTCTCCGTCGTCCACACGGAAGCTGATATTCTTAACAATGCTTCTCTCTATTCCATTTTCATTCACCTTGAATGTCAGATTTTTCACTTCAAGCATATCTTCACTCTCCTTTTCTTCCATCACTAAAAAATCTACGCAATTTTTTACTCTCAATGTCACAAGAATCTCGCCTGGAATATTATACTACACGGACAGGAATCTTAAAAGTTATTTTATAGTTCTTTTATAATCTAAAGAAAACCTTATATCTTCGTGAACTTTCTGTGATATGTATTGAGTATTTGAATAAATCATACTACAATAAAAAAACGTTTTATAAGGAGGGATTTTATATGAGTATAAATAAAACCAAAGACATCTTTGACGACGATTTTGAAGTCATTTACCAAGAAGATTATTCCGACCTTCTGCGAGATGCGGCGGATGATGATGACGACGATTACGAGGATGTTCTGTCCACGCTGTCAGAATTAGATGAAAATAGAAATAATAAAGGAAAAAGCAGGAAAAAGAAACGGCGTAAAGCGCCGAATCTGGTTTCCCCTGCCGCCAAAACCGTAAAAACAGGAGGCAAGATCGTTTATAAGCTTGTGAACCTATTGCTTCGCACAGCTACGCTTATCCTGACTGCTGTAATCTTTTATGTGTTGGCAGAGAATTTCTGGAAGCATCACGCCGCCTACGGCGACGTATTCCGCGCCTTTATTGAAAAGAATTATGTGCTTGCCGCATACACCGGAATCGCCCTGTTCCTGCTGTTGTTTGAATTCTTTTCCTTCCTGGTAATACTGACAGGAAGCAAAAAAAGCGACCACAAGGACCGCCGGCTGGACACAGGGAAAGGACTGTTTTCATTCATCTTTATCTATGCCGGCGCCTTCCTGTCCTATCTGCTTTGCGGGCTGATACCGTCTTCTCCGGCTTTTCTTCAGGGGGTACAGGGGGCGCTTAATGTCTATGGCTCGATACATACCACTTTGCTGCCCTTATGTATCGCTGGTATCATAAGCTGCCTAATCCGAAAGTTTCTGGTACGGTAAGCCTGTGCCAATACCCGTAGTAAAGAAAAACCAAAAACCGAGAATCTCTCACCATAAAGTAAGGGCTGCCCCTAAGATACTACTTAAAAGGACAGCCCTTACTTTACTGCTTCATAATCTGCTAACTTAAAAACTCTCTCTGCCTTAAATGATTCGCAAAATATCCGAACGCCAATGTCATAAAGAAAAATTTTATTCCGTTATTCACATACAATAAAGGTCTGTATAATACAAGGTCGGCAATACCGCTGTCACTTAAGAAATCAGGCATAATTCCGAACTGTATTGCCGTCCCAAAATCTATTCTGCCCAAATTCCAAATATAAAATATAGCCCCTATATCGGAAGACACTTCCAGATAATTTATCAAAAGAAAAATCATGGAACGGATTACATTTGCCGAGGGTCTCTGTATATCTGAAAGTACAATCAACAGCACTAAATAAGTAATCGTATCAAGCATAATGTATCCTATAAAAGCTGTAAACACATGTTTATCTACATTAGATATGGGTCTGCTAATCCAGGGTCCCAAACAGATAATGAAAGGAAAAAATACTTTCATAAGTGCTGTTACTTCTACAACTACACGTCTCTTATGCCAATTAACGCCTCCAAATCTATCTTTCAACCACAACACAGGTATAAATGCGGTCCGAAAAAAAACCAGCGCCAACCGCATCAACTTTGCAACTGCAAAATATCCTCTCTCCCTATCATGGTTAATAATCTCCAACATATATCCGAAATGTGCCTGCTTGGTAGTCTGATAGACAACCTTATTATTGCGTTTAATAATCTTACGATATTCGTTCCAAATCTCTATTGCCTTTTCATAATAATCCTGCCTCGTATCTTGTCTCATATGATAGATACAAAAATATATCTTTTTCAAAGCAGAGAAATCAAAGAATTCCCGATCTCTGTTCTTCCACTCCACTAGCTCATTCGCCACCGTGGCTAATGCTACCCTTACCGCTACTTCGTACGGTATCCCATAATTGCCTGCACCAATAATGGGAATTGCTACTTTCTCTATTCCCTGCCGGCTCTTTATCTCTTTTATGATTTCACGGTAACAGGCTTCCAGCTTCTGCACACATGAGCTTGTACACCAACCATATTTTATTACACCGTCAAATTTCGGTCCGACGACATGGAACACGGTTTTACATAAAGAATATCCTTTTGTGACGACTACCTTTCCCCGTTCGCATCGTATTACATCTTCTCCCCAGTCATTCGTTCCGTCCAACTCCTGTCTGATTTTATCTTTGAACGTCTCGTTATTCAAGTTTCGATTGATTTCTCTATGTATATTATAATCCACGCTAGGCTCATCCCCGCCCATAAGAGTCGGCTTTGCAGGATTGACAATCGTATCAATATTCTTTCTTTTCACAAACCGTGTGATATCCTCACAGACAATATTTATCATTGCTAAAATATCTTTATCTTCTGTATGCATATCATATTTACTTCAACTTCATAAGCTCCTGTTCAAATTCTTGTTCTGAATCTACAAAACGATACGGCTCATATTCTCCATACGCTGACGGACGGCTAATGGTAACCAACTGTATCTTATCGACGCCTATTCCAGCCAACAATTTTTTTCAACTCTACCAATTGCTGACCATGAGAAGTTTGCAACGCAAGGCATCCTATATCATCACATCTCTTGGCAATCAGATAACACATCGTTCAAAACCTCCTTAAACTCTTTCTCCGTTCGAACTCTGCCATTTTCATACTCCTTACGCAATGTCCAGCCAACGTTATTATTGTATACCCGTTTATATACATATTTATGCAGCCAGTTATTTAATTGTCTGGCAAAATACTTTCACCTTTCACAAATATTCCATCCCGTATATTTTATCACTTTAACTTCCCATATATACAGAGGTCATACACCTTCTCACCCTTTACAACCGCCCGCTTCATAACCCCTTCCAGCTCAAATCCATTCTTCTCCAAAACTCTGCGTGAGGCCACATTCGGCTCATAGATAAGACCGGTAATCCGGATAATGTCAAGCTTCTCAAACGCAATCTCACAAATCTGCCTCACCGCCTCCGTCATAATGCCTTTCGACCAGCTCTCAGTCGCGAGAAAATATCCAATCTCCCCATCTTTTTCATAGACATCCGATTTCTTCTCCACAGAAATATTACCCACAATCTCTCCGTCCGCCATAATCGAGCGAAAAACTCCCTCTTTTCCCTCCTGCTTGGACGCCATATTCAGCCACCACTTAGCATCTTCTATTGTGTAGGGAAAGGGAAGCCTGTTAGAGAGATAATCCCGTTCCACACTATTGCATATATTTGCCATACTTTCCTTGTCATCCATTGACCATTCTCTTAATTCAATCTTCATAGTAATACCTGCGCAATCTCCAAATCCTCCGGCGTCGTAATCTTTACATTCTGATAGGAGCCTTCAAACATCTTCACCGGAACCTTCATCATCCGTTCTACCGCCATAGCGTCATCCGTCACATCCCGATGCTCGCCCTCCATCAGCCGTGAATATGCCTCCACAATCAAAGTCTTCTCGAAAATCTGGGGCGTCTGAATCACCCACACATATTTGCGGTCTGGCGTATTAACCGCAAAGCCTTCATCATCCACCACCTTGATTGTATCCTTACTGGGCATCCCCGCAACACATGCCCGAAACCGTTTCACCGTCTCATATCCCCGCTTAAGGATTCCATTGTCCACAAAGGGACGGGCCCCGTCATGGATAAATATGTAGGAAGCCTCCTCATCCGAAGCCACAGCCTTCAAGCCCTGCCACACAGAATCATAGCGTTCCTTACCGCCCTCAACAATCGCGCTAACTTTTGAAAAACCATACTTCTCTACAATCTCATGTTCAGCATAAGATACCTGTCCTATGCCCACCACAAGCACCATCTCGTCAATGATATCCGATTCCTGAAACGTCCTTAACGCATAATAAATCAATGGTTTCCCGTTAAGCTCAATGTACTGCTTCTGGACAGTGGTTCCCATCCGTTTTCCCTGCCCCGCCGCAAGCACCACCGCAACGCATCGCTTTTTATCTTTCGTTGTCACCATCTATCTCTCCCCCAGCTTCAGATTCGGAACAGCGTTCAAATCCCAACCGTGCCTCGTGCCATTGATATATTCATAATAAGCGGCAGCGCCGATCATGGCCGCATTATCTGTACAATAAACCGGCGACGGATAGAAGAACTCTACCCCTTTCTTATCACACGCCTCTTTCATTGCCAATCGAAGGGCGCTGTTGGATGCAACTCCCCCTGCGATTGCAAACTGCTTCACATGGTACTCCTCCACGGCATGCATTGCCCGCTCCACCAAAGCGTCTGTAACTGCCTTCTGAAATGACGCCGCCACGTCAGCCTGGCTGTATTCTTCTCCCTTCATTTGGCACCCATTGATATAGTTTAATACTGCTGACTTCACCCCGCTGAAGCTGAAATCATAAGGCGCGTCCGCCACATGTGCATTGGGAAATGTAATCGCCTTAGGATTCCCTTCCTTTGCCACTTTGTCAATCTTCGGTCCGCCGGGATATCCAAGCCCAATAGCCCTCGCTACCTTGTCAAAGGCTTCTCCGGCGGCATCGTCCCTGGTTCGCCCGATAATATCAAATTGCCCGTAATCCTTCACCCGCACAAGATGGGTATGGCCTCCGGACACCACCAGACAAAAGAAGGGCGGCTCTAACTTAGGATGCTCGATAAAATTTGCCGCAATATGCCCCTCGATATGGTGGACTCCGATTAAAGGTTTTTTTGCCCCATAAGCAATGGCCTTCGCCTCTGCAACCCCCACCAAAAGGGCTCCCACAAGCCCTGGCCCGTAGGTGACTCCAACCGCGTCTATGTCCTCAAGCGTAACCTCTGCCTCCAAAAGAGCAGACTCAATCACCTGATTAATCTTCTCGATGTGTTTCCTGGATGCAATCTCCGGAACAACACCCCCATAAAGAGTGTGAAGGGCAATCTGGGAAGATATGATATTCGATTTCACTTCACGTCCGTTCCTGACGACTGCCGCCGCCGTCTCGTCACAGGAGCTTTCAATCGCCAGAATTAATACATCTTCTTTTTCGCACATATCCATGTCCTCTTTCTATTAATCTGAGAAAACCAATTCTATTGACCTTTTATCCTTCGCCGCAACCGAGTGCGGGAAGATTGCCCTCACCTCGTCCATGTACTCCTCCGGCTTTGTCAGCGACGGACTGTAATGAGTCAGCCACATTTCGTCTACATCCGCTTCCTTTGCAAGCTGCGCCGCCTCATAGAAGGTCATATGCTTGTATTCCTTTGCCTTCTTTAGCTTATCCTTCTCTCCATACATTCCCTCACAGACAAAAAGATTCGAGCCTGCCGCATTTTTCCTGATGGAATCCGTGGGTCTTGTATCTGTACAGTATGCAATCTTAAGCCCTTTTCTCGGCGGACCAAGCACCATGTCCGGCGTATAGCAGTTTCCCTCAACCTCCACAGTCTCACCTTTTTGTAAGATTCCCCAATACCTCTGAGGAATTCCTGCCCCATTGGCGCGTTCTACGTCGAATTTCCCTGCCCTGTCAATCTCCAGGGTATAGCCATAGCAGAGCACATTATGGTTGACCCGAAATGCTTTAAGCCGGTAGCCATTCATCTCGAATGTCTGCTCCGGCTCTGTAATCTCCATATATTTGATAGGGAAGGGAAGCTCTGGGGCAATCACCCTAAGCGCCTTCACCACTCGCTCTAAGCCCTTAGGCCCCACAAGGGTCAAAGGGGCTGTACGTTCTGCATTTCCCATTGTAAGCAGAAGCCCCGGAAGACCGCTGATATGGTCCCCGTGGTAATGGGTGAAGCAGATTACGTCAATCGGCTTGAAACTCCATCCCTTTTCCTTGATTGCAATCTGCGTTCCCTCCCCACAGTCAATCAGCACGCTGCTGCCATTATACCGTATCATAAGAGCAGTCAGCCACCGATAGGGCAGCGGCATCATTCCCCCTGTCCCTAACAAACATACATCTAACATATCCTACCTCATATTTTCCTACACTTTAATCAGAAAACTTCCAACCAGCTCGTCATAACAGTCCTCGCACAGATCAAACTGGTCTACCTGGTTGTCTTTTCTGGAATGATATCCCCAACGCTTCTCAACCTCCAGCACATCCTCCTGGGGAACCCCTCTTTGTACCAGAATCTCCTTACCGCATTTATTACAAATGATCTTCTCAACCTTCTCTGTTCTCTCTAACTCAGTTCTATACTGGCGCATACAATTCCTCCTGTCGGTATCTCATGATCTGCGTGACAGCCCCAAAAAGACAAAACTCTACGCAAGATACTTCTTCTTTCTTGTTACGCCTACATTATATCCTCTATCGGCCCTGCAATCCAGTGGGAACTGCTGTCATACCTGCCATACATCTTCCATAAAACCAAAAATCTCACAGCAGTTTACTCATAAGAATTGCATCCTCACAGGGATTGGTATAGTAGCCCTTGCGGACTCCGTCTTCTGTAAATCCACTCTTTTTATAGAAGGAAATTGCCGCCTCATTGCTTGTTCTGACCTCAAGCATCAGCCGCCTAATCCCTTTTACCTCACAGATTTTCGACAGGCGTTCTAATAACCTGCCGGCCACCCCTTGACGACGGCAGGCAGAATCTATCGCAATCCTGGCAATCTCGCCTTCATCCAACACATAATACAGAATCACATATCCGGCAAGGAACTCCCCCTTCCATATGCCAAGTACGATTCCATTTTCCTGACACAATGTCTCCCGAATTCCATTTTCCGTCCATGCATCTGAAAATATATGTCTCTCCAATGCCGCCACATCTGCGATTTCATTTGCCCATCCAGATTGAACTTCACAAATTCTCCATTCTCCCTGCTGCTTCTGACATTGCTCAGTCTTCGGCATGTCACAAGGCCTCGATATCACGAATCAGCTCGTCCACCGCAGCCTCCTTTGTAGCCCAACTGGTACAGAACCGGACCGCGCTGTGGGAGGCATCCACCGCCTCCCAGAATGCGAAGGAATACTTCTCCTTTAACTTCTCCATATGGTCATTGGGCAGAATCGGGAATTGCTGGTTGGTATAAGAATCATACCTAAGCCTGTACCCCTTCTTCACAAATGCATCCTTAAGCCGCATAGCAAGAGCATCCGCCTGTTTTGCAATCTCAAAATACAGACCATCCGTAAAAAGGGTATCGAACTGGATGCCTAAAAGTCTCCCTTTTGCCAGCATACCGCCGTTCTGTTTGATAAAATACCTAAAATCCTTCCGAAGCAGCGGATTTGCAATCACCACTGCCTCCCCAAACAAAGCTCCCACCTTGGTACCGCCAATATAAAACACATCTGTAAACTTAGCAATATCCTTAAGCGTCAGTGTGCCTGCCTCCGACATCAAGCCGTATCCCATCCTTGCGCCATCCAAAAACAAGGGCAGCGACAATTCCTGACATACCTCATGCAATGCCTGTAATTCTTCCCTACTGTAAAGGGTTCCATTCTCTGTCGGGTGAGAAATGTACACCATACCTGGCTGCACCATATGCTCATGGTCCTTATCATTCCAATGGGCCTCATAAGCCATGCGCACCTGAGACGCACGAATCTTGCCGTCCTCGCTGGGAAGGGCAAGCACCTTATGGCCAACCGCCTCCACCGCGCCCGTCTCGTGGACGTTAATATGTCCGGTAGTCGCCGCCAGCACGCCCTGGTGAGGCCGAAGAGCCGCACTGATTACCGTGAAATTTGTCTGGGTTCCTCCCACAAGGAAGTGAACATCAACATCTATGCTGCCGCAAAGCTTGCGAATCTTCTCCTTTGCAGAGGCGCAGAAGGCATCCTCTCCATATCCTGCTGTCTGCTCAAAATTCGTTTCCTCCATTCTCTTTAAAATCAGAGGGTGGGCGCCCTCCAGATAATCACATTCAAATCGTATCATTTCCTAATCTCTCCCTTCTCTCACGCTCTGCCTGGGAAACCCGAAGATAATCCGGCCCATGCTCTGCTGCCGTCTCCGTCCTTCCCTCCCTGTAATATCGAATCGCAAGGGCTCCCACTGACGCCGCCCTCTGCCTGTTCATATGTGCAGGTGCAAAGGAAATCTTATGTCCTGCCATAATCTGTTCTGTAAGCGCTTCGCCAAATACTGGAACACCGTCCCCTAAAAATATTGCCTCTCTGCCATAGGCACAGACCTTTTCTCCCAGTTCTTCGATACTGATTGCCATCTGGTTCTCTATCACTACAAGGTCATTTCCATCAAATTCATAAATCCCTGTATAGACCTGTCCCCTCCGTGCGTCCATTATTGGACATACAAGCTTATCCGAACCGCACAGATTATACGCAAGACCATGAAGGGTAGGCACATGAATCAGCGGCTTCTTAAGAGCAAGCCCCAGTCCCTTCGCCGTAGCCGAGCCGATTCGCAGACCCGTAAAGGAGCCTGGCCCTGCCGCAACCGCTATGGCATCTATGGTATCCAGATCTAATTCAATCATCTTCGCCACATCATCTAACATCGGAAGCAATGTCTGGGAATGTGTCTTCTTATAATTCACCGTATACTCCGCAACCGTCACTTCTCCAACGGGTCCGTCCTCCACCACAGCCACGCTTGCCACAAGCCCTGAGCTGTCCATCGCTAATATTCGCATATGCTAATCCTCCGATAATCGAATCCCTTTTCAAGCTTCTTCTCTATCTTAATCTCCGTATAGTGAGCTGGAAGAATCTCCCGAATCAAATCCGCCCACTCAATCAGGCTTACACCCTGGCCGTAGATATAATCCTCATAACCAATCTCGTCCATTTCTTCTGCGTCGCCAATCCGGTATACGTCAAAATGATAAAAGGGCAGCCGCCCTTCCTCGTAAATCTGCACAATGGTAAACGTAGGGCTGCTGACAGGCTCACTAATCCCAAGCCCCAAAGCCAATCCCTTGGTAAACACCGTCTTTCCGACTCCCAAGTCGCCAATCAGCGTATACACCTGTCCGGCCCTGGACTCTTTTCCCATCTTCACACCCATCTCATGGGTTTCTTGCTCTGAATTTGTTTCTATTATTATAGGAAATGTCTCTATCACATCATTCGCCTCTGTCTCCATAGAAAATATCCTCTCTCTGCTGATTCCCGCCCCGTCATTATAACACATCTTTTCTTCTTTCGCTACTCATGATATACTTATTTTGCAATCGTCAGTAACAGTTCAGCCTGCAACCGCGCACTTGCTGCGCGGTTAGCAGCCAATGAATTGGAGCAGCTGGGAATCCGCCTC
>ERZ808028.303-NODE-303-length-47801-cov-4.544674_pt1 | contig 47801 bp, 39 predicted proteins | sample MGYA00380184_ERZ808028 | MGnify/ENA primary metagenome ERZ808028 (study PRJEB31490, sample SAMN06133397) | mouse gut metagenome | isolation source: J8_1 | host: mice | place: China: Chengdu | collected 2015-05 ...
TACGCTTTTTTTAACATAAGCCTGTTCGCAGAGCGTGCAGGCGTTGGTTGTAACAGATTCAGGTTTGACGGATTCGGGAAAGGAGAAGGGATATGCGGTACAGAACATTGGGAAAAACAGGACTTAAGGTGAGTGAGATCGGCCTGGGGGCAGAGTGGCTGGAGCGGCATAACACGGAAGAAGTGCGGGAGGTGATCGATACCTGTGAAAAGGAAGGGATCAACATACTGGACTGTTGGATGTCTGAGCCGAATGTGCGCTCCAACATCGGACTTGCGCTGAAAGGGAGAAGGGAGAAGTGGATCATCCAGGGGCACATCGGTTCCACCTGGCAGAACGGCCAGTATGTGAAGACAAGGGAGCTTGATCAGGTGAAGCCCGCCTTTGAAGATCTGCTGACGCGGCTGCAGACGGATCACGTCGATCTGGGCATGATCCATTTTGTGGACGAACCGGAGGAGTTTACGCGGGTGACTGCCGGCGAGTTTATGGACTATGTGCGGCAGTTAAAGAAGGAGGGAAAGATCCGGCATATCGGCATCAGTTCCCACAATCCGGAGGTGGCGAAGATGGCGGCGCTGCAGGGAGAGATCGAGATGATCCTGTTCAGCATCAATCCCGCCTTTGACATGATGCCGGCAGTGCGGGATATCGATCAGTATTTTGCGGATACATACGATGAGAAACTGGGCGGCATCGCGCCGATCAGGGAAGAGCTGTATAAGATCTGCGAGCAGCAGAACGTGGGCATCACGGTCATGAAGGGATACGCGGGCGGCCGCCTGTTCAATGCGCAGACTTCGCCCTTTGGCGTGGCTCTGACACCGGTACAGTGCCTGCATTACGCGCTGACAAGGCCTGCCGTGGCGAGCGTGCTGGCGGGATATGATACACCGGAGCATGTCTACGCGGCGACAGCTTACGAGACGGCGGCGGATGCGGAGAAAGATTACGCCAGTGTGCTGGCGGCGGCGCCGCAGCACGCCTTCTCCACCGGGCAGTGCACTTACTGCGGCCACTGCGCGCCCTGTCCGAAAAAGATCGATATCGCGATGGTAAACAAGCTTTACGATCTGGCGGTGATGCAGGAGGAGGTGCCGGCGACGGTGCGGGCGCACTATCAGGATCTGAAGGCGAACGCCTCAGACTGCATCGGCTGTAAGAGCTGCGAGAGCAGATGTCCGTTCCATGTGCCTGTTGCGGAGCGGATGGAGAGGACGAGAGAGCTCTTCGGATGACAACAAAAGTAAGGTATTTAATAAGGACTCAGAAAGCGCTTGCTGAAACGGCGGGCGCTTTTTTGTTGACAGGAGTGTCTAATGGTGTTAGACTAGACTTGTCTAATGATATTAGACATATAAAATATAAGGAAAGAGAAGGAGAAGGCGATGCATCCGTACAAGCTCGGAGAGATGGAACAGAAATTCGCGGATCTGATCTGGGAGAATGCACCCGTCGCGAGCGGGGAGCTGGTGAAGATGTGTGAGAATGCTTTTGAGTGGAAAAGGACGACGACTTACACGATGTTAAAACGGCTCTGCCAGAGAAATATTTTTGTCAATGAGAACGGGACCGTGAGGGAGCGCATGACGAAGGAGGAATTTCAGGCGGCCCAGGGCGAGGCGTTTTTAGAGGAAAACTTTGACGGTTCCCTGCCGGTCTTTTTGGCGGCTTTTTCCCGCAGGAGGAAATTGAGCGGCAGGGAGGTAGATGAACTGAAAAAATTGATCGAGGCGTATGAGGAGGAGCAGGATGGCGATACAGATATTTGAAGAAAATCTGGTAAAGATATTTATCCTTGTGCTGAATATGACGCTCACCGGTTCCGTGGCCATTCTGGCGGTGCTTCTCGCAAGGCTCCTTTTCAAGAAAGCGCCCAGGATATTTTCCTACGCGCTCTGGGCGGTAGTGCTGTTTCGGCTGCTCTGTCCGGTATCTTTTTCCCTGCCGTTTTCCCTTTTAGGGGCGCTGCAGAATGAACCGGCGAGGGAAGGGCGGATGGAATATATTGCGGAGGACATCGGTTACATGGAGAGACCGCAGATCGCGCTTCCGGCGCCCGGCCTCAGCGAGATGATCAATGATGCGCTGCCACCCGCTGACCGGACAGCTTCCGTCAATCCGATGCAGGTTTATATGATCGTTGGCGCCTATATCTGGCTGCTCGGTATCTTGAGCATGGCCATCTACAGTGCGATCTCCCTGCGGAGACTGCAGAGGAGGCTGAAGGAAGCGATATTAGAAAAAGAAAATATTTACCGGATAAAGGGAGCGGGTTCTCCCTTTGTGTACGGGCTGTTCCGTCCCCGGATCTATCTGCCGGAAAAGATAGCGGCGGAGGAAGAACAGTATATCCTGCTCCATGAACAGATCCATATTCAGAGGGGCGATGCGGCTTTCCGCCTGCTCGCTTATCTGGCACTGTGGCTGCACTGGTTTAATCCCCTTGTCTGGGGGGCGTTTGCCCTGAGCGGCCGGGATATGGAGATGTCCTGCGATGAGGCGGTGATCCGCAGGATGGGGAGCGGCGTGAAAAAAGAATATTCTGCCTCCCTGCTGAACGCGGCTTCCGGGAAGCAGATCGTAAAGGGGATTCCTCTGGCTTTCGGGGAGAGCGATACGGGAAGCCGGATCAAAAACGTACTGCGCTATCAAAAACCTGCGGCGCTGCTTGTGGGCGGCGGGACGGTCCTCGGTGTAACACTGGCGCTGATTCTTCTCGCCAACCCGGCGAAGGCAAAGGAAAACGGGAATGTATTCTATGGCGTGGTGACGGAAGTAGCGGGGGAAAACGACGACCCGGAAACCGTGGTGCGCATTCCGCGGTTCGGGGATGTTGTGCTGCCGGAGGCGGCGGAGACTTCCCTCTATCTGGAGCGCGACGTGGAGATGATCATTATGCCGGGGGATCTGTTGCGGATCACTTTCCGGGCGGATCAGGAGATCCGGATGGTGACGACGGACCAGTACGGTCGGACTCTGTACCGCTTCTCGCCTGCACCGGAGGGGGAGGCGGAGAGCATTCAGGTCATGGGGGAAGGTTTTTTGCTGGAGAGGCAGGAGGGGGACAGGTATCTCTTTACGGTGCCCCTCGGCATGGCGGACGAAGCGCAGGCGGGGGATATACTGGAGATCTATCATGATCCGGAGGCGGATACCGCGGAGGAGATATACCTCTCCGGGAGCAGCGGCGGCTCTGCGCAGGAGCTGCTTGCATCGGCGGAAGTTCTGTCGGTGGATGCCGGACAGTATGATATCTGGGTGGAACTCACCGCGGAGGAGGTGGAAACCTTTTTGTCGGAGTTCGGGTTCGGTATCACTGTAAATCTGGTGAAAACGCCGAAAAGCCAGGATGGGGGGGCAGGATCAGGGGATGTGCCTGCCCCTGCGGAGGCGATGCAGGAGGAGGACGGGACTGTCCTGTATGCAGACAGCCTTTCCGGGGATACCGGGAGCGAAATATTTTCCTTGTCCCCGGAGCGGCTTCGGAATCGGGAACTTTTGGACGGGATGTATGTGGTGTATGTGCGTTCCATCTCCCACAGTGCCCGGGGGTTCGATCTGTATGTGACGGATGAGAAGACGGAAGATCTGCCGTTATTTCCTTTTGCAGAGGACTGTATTTTCCGGGTAAACTGGGAGAGAGAAAGATTGAGCTATTCCCCGGTAAGCTTTGACAAATTTGCGGACTTGATCACGCAGTCGGCGAGAGTTGTCAATCCTCCGGTATTCTGTGAGGTGGAGAATAATCTGATCGTGCGCGCGGATATCGAGAGCGGCTATTATATGAACGGATTTACCTATGCGAGGCCGGTGGGAAGCGAGTGGGATAGCTATGCGGAAAACGCGGGAGACGGCTTATCCCTGACAAAAGAGGAAGTACTGGACAATTACTATACTTTATCGAAAACGGAAACAGCTGATATCAGCGATGCCACAGGGACAGAAGAGATAGAGATCTATACCGGAGATATCGGAGACGGGGCGAGCGGCGTGGTATTGTTTAGGGATGTTGCGGGAAACGTACTCGGGACAGAGTTTGCCCATATATCGAGGGCGGGTTGGAACAATATCTACATCGGGGAAGCGGAAGGAATGGGTTATATTCTGACAGTGCATATCGAGGACAGGGATACCTACGGGAACTACGGCTATCAGGTATACCGGTTGGGAGAAGCCGGAGAGATCCGACAGATCGCAGGGAGCAGTTTTGATTTCGGGGATCCCTACCGGTATGATGACGAGATGTTCCATGCCTGGGCGGATAACCTCGCCTACTATCTGGAGAACAGTCATCTGGTGTTAAGCTCCCAGGACGGGGAGATCCGCACGGAGAGGGTTTCGGAGGCAGACAGGTATAACTATGAGACATTGAAGAGGGAGCTTTAGGCAGAACATAAGCCCGGTATGCATTTACAGTGTTGCCTCGAACGCCTCATAGGGTATCGTGATCAGGTAGGCGCCGGCGGCGTAGCACCCGATATCGTAGGGCGCAAAATAAAGCGTGTAGCCGTCCTCGGAGAGGGAAAAGCGTGAGATGTCCAAAAGCATTTCCTCATCAAACTCCCACTCCGCCATTTTTTCCACGTAAGGTGCCGCCGTCTTTATAACAGCGGCGGAATTTCCGACGAAATCCTCAAAGGAAAGACGCTTGCCGGTGCGCCTGTCAAAGACATAGTAGTCCGACCAGTAGTAGCCGTGTGCTGCATAGGCGTAATACTGGTAATAATCACAGCAAAAAGAGATCGTATCGTCGTCCATGTAGTCCAGGCTGACATGGAGGGAGAAATCATAGAAGGAAGCATAGTCAAAACTGTCGTAGAAATCGGGATCTTCCTCCAGAGCTTCCTGCTCGTCCCTGATCAGGTCATCCACATAGGATTCAAAGTCCGCATACACTCCCGCGAGGGTCTGGTTGATGGCTTTGTCGGCTGCAGTCCGTTCTTCCAGGAACAGTTTTCTGACGGAGAGGGAGACAGAACTCCCGTTTCCGATCGGTGTCTCCTCCTCCCTTTCTTCATCAAAGACTGCGGCAGGGGAAGATGTGGGATAGCGTGGGAAGGTATCTATTTCCCGGGGAGAGGCCTTTTCCTGAACAGGGAGCCGCATCAGGTGCTGAAAGGCATCATCCGATTCATAATAGTAAAGATGGCCTCCCAGAATGCAGCTGTCGTCCCTGATCTGCGACACATCGTAGCTGTCCTCATAGGATCTGGGAGGATCGGCGATCAGGGTTTCCACAGAGCCGTCCGGCAGGATCCGGCAGATATGGAACCGGTAAAGCGTTTCGCCGGAAGAAGAATCTTCTTCCGAGATGTCGCCGCAGAAATAAAACCCTTCTTCCGCCGGGAAAACGCTGAGATAAGACAGAACTCCGGGCAGCGCCTCATCCAGTACAACGCTGGAATTATCATCAAGATCAAACAGGGAGGCTACGGCATCCGCATAGTAGGAATATCGGAAAACCAGATTTCCGGAAAAAGCGAAATAAGAATAGTCTTCGGTATGGATACCGAGGCTTTCTCTTGCACCGCTATCGGGATCCATGCGGAACAGCGTCTTTGTGGAATCCTGCATAAAAATATAGCCGTAGTTGCGCATGGCATAGGGCAGGGTAGGAAAATCCCAGTCAAATACCGGGGAAAAACGCCTCGGCAGAGCGCCGTAGAGGGTTTCGGATTCGTCAACCTCACTGACACTGCCGTCATTTTCAAGATGATAGTAAAGATTGGCGGTTTTTGTGACATAATCCCCGTTTTCATAGCCTGAAGTATAACATATCAGATAGATAATATCGTCATAGATATCGATCGTATAATGGTTATAGTCGCGTATGGTCCCGGCGTTGACGATATCTCTCTGCAAAAGCGTCAGGCTTTTGCCGTCCTTTCCCATGCGCCAGAGGGAAGTGTCCCTGTCATCCAGGGAATCAAAGCCGGTTCTCTCCACAAAGTAGATATCATCTTTGTGGAGACAGAAGTTCACCATATGTGTGGAAGCTGTCTGATAGAGCAGGGCGGCCTCTTCGGTCTCCGCATCAAACCGGATCAGCCTGCCGTTATGATAGCTGTAGAGGCAGTTTCCGTCCCGCTGCATGGATTTTCCGGTGTCGTCGATAAAGGGAGCGGTTTTCGGGAAGACATAGTCTGCCCCTGCGGAGATTTCCTGCGGGGCAGCGTGGGAGAAAGGAGCGGGAGATGCCGCATCAGCACCCGCCTCTTCAGCATCGGACGTTTTTTCGCCGGAACCCCCTGCATCAGAATTTTCTTCGCTGCCTTCCCCGCCGTTTGATGGAGGAAGATCCGGGGTTTTTCTGCCGCATCCTGTCAGCGGAGCGGACAAAAGAAGCAGAAGGAATAAAGAGGGGAGATATCTGCAGGCAGCGGAAAATTTTGTGTTGCGTTGTTTTGTGTGCAAGTGTTTTTTCATACTGTGAATCCTTCCTTCGCAGGGAGTGTATGCCGCTTTTCTGATTCGTGGCTGCAGCATAAAAAGCTTAAGAGAAATATTGGGTATGCTTTACGATTGCGGGTTTTCCACAAAGGCATCAAAGGGGACCGTGATATAAAAGGAATCCGACATGAATCCTTCGTCTCGGTCTTCCCTGATCTCGTCCCGGGCAAAGTACAGGGCGTAACCGTCAACGGTGGGATAAAAGCGCCGTGGTTCCAGAACAATTTCCGGGGGGATTTCCCACTCTGCAAGCCTCTCTACATAGGGAAAGGCAACGCTTATAATATGGCCGGAATCTCCGGCAAGATACTCAAAGGTAAGAAGATTGCCGGTGTGCCTGTCGAAAACATAGTATTCATGCCGGCGGGAGCCTTTCGTCTCAAAGCCGAAAAGATGGGAGAGATAGCAGTCGAAAGCGATGGTATCATCATCCATATAGTTGCAGAAGACGGACAGGGAAAGAACATCGTCGGGATGATAGGTATATTCCGTATACTCTGTGGTTTTGTCATACTCCTTTGCGCGCTGTATGGTATCGTCGATCTCACGCTCAAAATCCGAATAAATCTTTAGAAGCGTCTGATTGATCGACTTATCCGCATCTGTCTGTTCATCCAGATAGAGCTGTTCCATAGAATAGGAGATCAGGTTTTCATTTCCGAGGTCCATTTCTCCCTGTTTTTTCTCTGTATACAGGACAGAGGGGGAGGAGGTAAGGCTGGTTGTCCAGGATGCGAGAACCTGTGTGTCGTGGCTTTTTCCGACAGGAACCCTCAACAGAAAATGCTCGGTTCCCTTTTCGGCGAAACAATAAAAGAAGTCTTCTATGAAACAGACGGTGGGTTTGGTATCCCAATACGGGGACCGATGTTCGTGCGCATATTCAAACACGTACGCGTGCTCCTTATCTGACGCTGCAGAGACTTCCCCGTGGAGTGTTTCCGAGGAGCCGTCCGGTAAAATATAACGGACAAAGAGACAGGGGATCTCCCTGTCGGATCCGGAATCTTTTTTGTAAGTCACATCACAGTGAAAAAGCCCCTTTTCGGAAGAAAAAATATTTTCACAGACAGCTTCCGACAGGAGGCTTTCCGAGGGGATCTCACTTTTGTCGGACAGATTGAAGAGGGAGCAATCTCCGCTTTTGTATTCCAGAAATATCCTATTATGAAAAAAAGCAAAATCGGCGACAGAATTTATATCGATCCCAAGGCATTCCCATGCGCCGCCCACAGGATCCATACGGTACAGTAAATTGTCGGAATCCCGCAAAAAGATATAACCGTAGTTGCGCATGGCGGACACCGGATTCGGGATATCGGAACGGAAGCTTGGGGAAAACTTTGCCGGAATCTTGCCGAAAAGAGTATCTGCCTTCTTCACTTCTGTTACGGAACTGTCATTTTCCAGCCTGTAACAGATTTCGCAGTCGTTGTAGTACATGAGATAAATGATATTTTCGTAAACGGCGATCTCATAGATCGCCCCCTGATATCTTTTTTTGTACCAGTGAAGGTACGGGGAATAGGCGTTTGCGATATCATCCTGCAAAAGCGTCAGATTTCCTCCGTCCTTTTGTATGCGGAAAAGGGAGGTGTCCCGGCAATCCAGAGAATCATAATTCTTCCGCTCCACAAAATAAATGACATCTTCCGAAAGACAGAAGCGCAGCTGATCGGTGGGAGCTGTCTCATATAACAGGGTGGTTTCTCCTGTCTTTGTGTGAGTGCGCATTAGCCTTCCGTCACAGTAACAGTAGAGATAGTCTCCATCTCTCTGCATGGCCTTTCCGGTGTCATCAATATAGGGAGTGGTTTCGGGGAAAGTGGGGGAGGTTTCTGTGGCAGCATCCGGCTCTGCGCTGTCAGAATTTTGGCTTTCTTCCGTGTCTGTGCCGGAAAGCTCCGCAGTTTCCGATCTTTTCACGCCGCATCCTGTCAGCGGCAGCGCGGAAAAAATTACCAGGATAATTCTAAAAAAAGTTGTATAAATGCGACTTTTCATGGTGAATATCATCTTTCTTGCATAATTGCCTAAAAGTTTACAGAATAATTTTAATAATATTTCACAAAAAATGATTTTTTTAAATATTAACTTACAAAACGGCGAAAAATCTGTTAAAATAAATATAACAGAACTGGAAGGCGGTGACAATCAAATTCGTCCACTTTTGCGGAAAGATGGACGGGTTTTTCTCTGATGGGGAAAGGCGAAAAAAATGTTTAAAGTGGGTGATTATGTAATATACGGGAACGCAGGGGTATGCAGGGTGGAGGATATCGGTCCCTTGTCGATCGGCAGCAAAGATAAAGATTATTATACACTGGTTCCGGTATATGGGAGAAACAGCAGGCTTTATACGGTGGTTGACAGCGACAAGGTGGTGATCCGTCCTATTATGACGAAGGAGGAGAGCGATGCGCTGATCGATGAGATGGAAGATATCGATACGCTTTGGATCGGGGATGAAAAGAGGCGTGAAGAGATTTATAAAGAGACGATGAAGACCTGTGACTGTAAAGCGTGGGTGCAGATCATAAAAACGCTTTATCTGCGGAAACTGGATCGGCTGGCAAAAGGAAAGAAAGTGACCAGCAGCGATGAGAGATATCTGCATATGGCGGAGGATAACCTGTACGGAGAGCTGGCATTTTCTCTGGAGATGCCGAAGGAAAAGGTGGGGGAATTTATCACGGAAAGAATCCGGGCGAAACGCGAGGCGCTCAGCGTTTAAAACATAAAAAGACAGGAAGGTACATAGACGGGTAAAAAGCCAAGGAAAAAAGCGGTGTAAATCTGGTGTTTTACATCGCTCTTTTGTTGCTCTCTTTTACAGAGAAACAGAAAGAAATATATGCGGATGTCGATTGACAGGAAAAACGGGGAAGTATTAAAATAAAAAATTGAAATTGAATGCAATAAAACGGTTTGTTTCTGCATTAACTATATGAAGGGAGCAGAACAGTAACATGGCAAGCCTGACATCGATGGAGAAAATAAAAGCGGACTGCGATCCGGAGGCAGTGGAGCAGTGCCTTTTCAGGATCAGGGAACAGGATCCTGAAGCGCTGGAGGAATTCTATTACAGGACAAGTACATCCGTATACGGGTTTGCACTGTCGATTTTGAAAAATGCACAGGATGCGGAGGATGTGATGCATGATCTTTACCTGCTGGTATGGTCGGGCGCCGGAACGTATCGTGCAGCCGGCAAGCCGATGGCGTGGGTTTTGACGATCACAAGAAACCTCTGCCTGCAGAAACTGCGTGAATATCGGAAGAGATCAGATATTTCGCAGGAAGACTGGGAGACATATATCGGCGGCAACAGTAAGATGTCGCCGGAGGATAAGCTGATCCTGTCCGAATGCCTGAAACATCTGTCGGATGAGGAGAGGCAGGTCGTCGTGCTCTATGCCGTGTCGGGTTTTAAACACAGGGAGATCGCAAAACTTCTGGAGATGCCCCTTTCAACAGTTCTTTCAAAATATAACAGAGCGATGAAAAAACTGCGGAAATTTATGGAGGAGAACAATGGGAAATAGAGATATTGACGGAAATGCAAAGATAAAACAGGCATTTGCAAATGCCACTCCCGATATCTGCAATGTGATCCTCTCCGACTGTGAAGAAGAGAAAGGTAAGGTGATCGCGATGGCGGAAGCAAAGAAAAAGAGAAGTGTTCTAAAATATGTGATGGCGGCGGCAGGCCTGTTTGTCCTGATCGGGGCAGGCACGTTACTGTTAAATATCTATCAGGTAAATTATGCCGTGGCTTCCACCATATCTCTGGATGTGAACCCGAGTATTCAGATCACGGTGAACGAAAAGGAGAGGGTGCTGGATGTTGCGGCGCTGAACAAAGACGGGGAGATCGTGATTGGAGATATGGATTTTTCGGGGAGCGATATCGATGTCACGGTCAATGCCCTGATCGGTTCCATGCTGCGGAACGGTTATCTGAACGAACTTGCAAATTCCATCCTGATCAGCGTGGATAACAGCGATCCGGCGAAGGGAAGCCTGCTGCAGGAAAAACTGACGGAGGAAGTGAACCAGCTGCTGGAGGCGGACGGATTTTTCGGTGCGGTGCTGGGGCAGACTATCACCGACAACAATACATTGAAACAACAGGCGGATCAGTATGGTATTTCCACCGGAAAAGCACAGCTCATCCAGCAGATTTTGGAGAGCACACAGGGGCATACCTTTGAGGAACTGGCTCCTCTCTCCATCAATGAGCTGAACCTGATCATTGCCTCAGGGGCGGCGGAGATGGAGAAGGTTTCCGCTCTGGGCAACGCCAGCGACAAAGCATATATCGGCGCGGAAAAAGCGAAAGAGATCGCTTATGCCCATGCGAAAGTCTCGGCGCAGAATATTGCTTTCTGCGAAGTGGATATGGATGTGGAAAAAGGCGTCATGGTTTACGAGCTGGATTTTAAGTGCAACGGCTATGAATATGAGTATGACATTGACGCCCGGACAGGGGACATTGTGAAAAATAAGAAGGAGATCGACGACGATATGCCTGCGGACAAAACAACGCAGACCGGAACCGGGGATGGAGTGCCGTCAGGGGGTACAACACCGCCTTCAGCGGAAGCGCAGAATCCGGCGGGCGGAAATGATCAGGGAACTTCCCAAGGCGGAAAAGGCGGGGCATCTTCCGCGGTTATCACATTGGAACAGGCGAAGGAGATCGCTTTAAACCATGCGGGACTGACGGCGGATGCGGCCTATTTTGAAAAAGCGGAGCTGGATTACGACAACGGTATACAGGCCTACGAGCTGGAATTCAAGAGCGGCGGCTATGAATATGAGTATGATATCAATGCCCAGACCGGCGATATCGTGAAAAATAAGAAAGAGATCGATGACGATATGCCGGGGAATGCGCAGACGCCTTCCGGCGGAACATACTATCATCACCCGGAACAGAATCACGGGGAGGATCACCATGACGCCTTCGTGCCGGCAGGGAACGGCGGCAGCGGGAATGGCGGAACGGCATCGGGGACTATCACGCTGGAACAGGCAAAGGAGATCGCCTTGAACCATGCGGGACTGACGGCGGATGCGGCCTATTTTGAAAAGGCGAAGCTGGACTATGATGACGGCATACAGATCTATGAAGTGGAATTTAAGAGCGGCAATGCGGAGTATGAATACGAGATCGACGCGGTGACCGGCGCCGTTCGGGACTACGAGTGGGATTACGATTAAGATGATATGATTTAATTTTTATAGCGGGCATATCGGAAAAGAATATCCGGTATGCCCGCTGTTTTACGCGGATGAATACTTTACGAGCAGGATGTTTCATGATAGAATAAGTGTTAAATAGTAATAAATGCCAGAAGGAGGTAGAAACGGGTATGGCTTATATTGACAATATAAAGGAGAAGGCGAGGAAGGACAAAAAAACGATCGTCCTGCCGGAGTCAAACGACAAGAGAACGTTGATCGCCGCGTCCCATATTCTTGAGGAGGGGATTGCCGATATCATTATGGTGGGGGATGAAGAAAAGATCATGGACGGCGCCGGCTGGCTGGAGATCGAACTGGACGGCGTTAAGGTGGTGAATCCAGAAAAGTGTGAAAAGTTTGATGAGTACGCGAATCTGCTCTATGAGACAAGAAAATCCAAGGGCATGACGCCGGAAAAAGCGACGGAGATTTTGAAGAAGGATCCGTTGACCTTCGGTGTGATCATGGTGAAGGCGAACGATGCGGACGGTATGGTGGCGGGGGCCTGCCATGCGACGGCTGATACGCTGCGTCCCTCCCTGCAGATTCTGAAGACTGCGCCCGGCGTCAAGCTGGTGTCAGGATTTTTCATTATGGATGTGCCGAACTGTGCTTACGGCGACGGCGGGACGTTCCTGTTTGCGGACTGCGGTTTAAATCAGGATCCGACGGCAGAAGAACTGGCGGCGATCGCGGATTCCTCCGCGAGAAGTTTCCAGAATCTGGTGGGCAGCAAGCCGATCATCGCAATGCTGTCCCATTCCACAAAGGGCAGCGCGAAGCACGCTCTGGTGGATAAGGTTGTGGAGGCGACGAAGATCGCCCATGAGCAGTATCCGAACCTGACACTGGACGGGGAACTGCAGCTTGACGCGGCGCTGGATGCCAAGGTGGCAAAGACGAAAGGGGCGCTCAGCGATGTGACGGGTAAGGCAAATGTCCTGATCTTCCCGAATCTGGACTGCGGCAATATCGGCTACAAGCTGGTGCAGAGGCTGGCGAAGGCTGAAGCCTACGGTCCTATGCTACAGGGCATCGCAAAACCGGTCAATGATCTTTCGAGGGGCTGTTCCTGGGAAGATATCGTAGGCGTTGTGGCACTGACGGCGGTGCAGGCGCAGATCATGTAAGGGGAGAACGATACCTATAATATCTGGACACAGTCCGGCGATATCGGAGTATTTTGTTATAAATATGAAGATATGGAATGGAAAAGGGATGAATCTGCCCAGCGTCCGGAATATATCATATCCAAGTATGATAAATATGTGAAGTCTGATGAACGAAAAAAATAATATGAATCGAGGTATAAGACAATGAAAATATTAGTGATAAACTGCGGCAGTTCTTCTTTAAAGTTTCAGTTGATCGACTCTGAGACGGAGGCTGTGATCGCGAAGGGGTTGTGCGAGAGGATCGGCATGGACGGGAGCCAGCTCATTTATACGCCCGCAGGCGGTGAAAAGCAGGTGACGGTTTCCCCTATGGAAGATCATAAAAAGGCTGTCAGACTTGTGATCGATGCACTGACGGACGAAAAAACAGGTGTGCTTTCCTCTCTTTCCGAGATCGATGCGGTGGGGCACAGGCTGGTGCACGGCGGGGAGAAATTTGCTTCCTCCACGCTGATCAACGAGGAAGTGATCGCGGCGATAACGGAGTGCAATGATCTGGCGCCTCTCCATAATCCGGCGAACCTGATCGGTATCCGCGCCTGTCAGGAGTTGATGCCGGGCGTGCCGCAGGCGGGTGTGTTTGATACGGCGTTCCACCAGACCATGCCGGAGGAGGCTTATCTGTACGGCATTCCTTATGAATATTACGAGAAGTACAGGATCAGGAGATACGGCTTCCACGGGACAAGCCATTCCTTTGTATCGAAACGGGCGGCTGAAATGCTTGGCAAACCCTATGAAGATACAAAGATCATCGTCTGTCATCTGGGAAACGGGGCATCTGTATCAGCGGTAAAAAACGGAAAGTGTGTGGATACTTCCATGGGTCTCACGCCGCTCGAAGGGCTGATCATGGGAACAAGATCCGGCGATATCGATCCGGCGATCATTGAGTTCCTTGCCCACAAAGAAGGGATGAGTATCGATGAGATCATGTCGATCCTGAATAAGAAGTCCGGGATGTACGGGCTTTCCGGCTATCTTTCCTCCGATTCGAGAGACCTGCATGCGGCCTGTGAAGAAGGGAAACCGGAAGGGATCAGGACTGTGAAAGCATTCTGCTACAGGGTGGCAAAATATATCGGCGCATATACGGCGGCTATGAACGGTGTGGATGCGGTATGCTTTACCGCAGGTATCGGCGAGAATTCCCCGGAGACGAGGGAGGCTGTCTGTGAATACCTTGGGTATCTGGGAATCTCGATAGATAAGGAGCAGAATAAGAAGCGCGGTGAGGATGTGGTGATCTCCACTGCGGATAGTAAAGTGAAAGTTATGGTGATACCGACGAATGAAGAACTGGCGATCGCAAGGGAGACGGCGGCGCTGGTGTAAAGAGGATTGGATTAATGCCGATTTTGCAAGATTTTGGTAAGAAATGTGTTGACAAAATATTGCACAGTGGGTATAATGATTGGGTGCGTGAATAGGAGCTTTCTATGTTGGTGAATTTGACGGAACTGTTTGCTTCACAGGCGGGACATAAGGAAAAGAAAGAGATTATGTCCGAGCTGGAAGTATTTAGGAGCGGTACGGAAAGTTTTCAGATACTGCGGAAAACACCTGTAACCTTTGTGTTTACGAATCTTGCCCCGGGCAGGGTGCGTGTGGAAGGGGAGGCGGAAGTTGTGCTGAACATGCAGTGCAGCAGATGCCTGAAGGATGTGGAGCAGGAGATACAGCTTTCCTTTACAGTGGATGTGGTATCGCCTGAGGTTCCGCTCGAGGAGGCTGATGACCAGACCTTTATGGAAGGATATCAGCTGAACGTGGAAAGCCTGCTGAGTAACGAAATATTGATGAGCCTGCCGACCAAGGTTTTATGCAGACCGGACTGCAAAGGAATTTGCAGGGTGTGCGGAAAGGATCTGAACTTGGGAGAATGTGGATGCGATACCTTCGTTCCGGACCCCAGGATGGCGGCGATAAAGGATATCTTTAACGCGAATAAGGAGGTGTAACGTATGTCTATTTGTCCCAAGAATAAATCTTCCCGTTCGAGAAGAGACAAGAGGAGAGCAAACTGGAAGATGACTGCTCCGACTCTGGTAAAATGCAGCAAGTGCGGCGCGCTGATGGTGCCCCACAGAGTATGCAAGAACTGCGGTTCTTACAATAAGCGGGAAATCGTAAACGTAGAAGCGTAAGATGATGTAAAATGAAATGAGAGCTTTCCGGTGGACGGGAGGCTCTCTTTTGTTTTGCATTGAATGGATCATCATATATCGATATTGGCCGCCAGTTTGATCTGAATGTCAGTGAACAGGCGGTTTTTGGCGGGGGAACGGCCTTCGACCAGATAGTCGAACAATACGGACATGGCCATTCGGCCCTGCCGCACAGGCTGTTGGCAGATCGTGGCGGAGATGATCCCTTCCCGTATCAAATCTCTGGTAGTGGGGATATCATCAAAAGAAATTGTCTGGATGTGACGGCCTGACTCTGCCAATTCGCTTTTGATGGCATTGCCGGCTCCGTAGACGCCGCCCGCGACCAGAAACAGAGCATCGATCTGCGGATATTTTTGCAGCATGACTCTGGTCACATAATAAGCTTCCATCTCGTTATCCCGGCTTTCCGCAATATCTATAATCTGCATGCCGGGATAGTGGCTGATATACTGTCGGAATCCATTGACGCGGTCCGCATGCGACCTTGCCTTGGAAAAGCCGGTGACAATGCCGATATTGCATTTCCCGCCGGTAAACAGCCGCATCAGATTGGCGGCTGTCTGTCCGCACATATAAAAATCATTTCCGACATAGCAGAAGAGAGGCTCAAACCCCGGAATATCCGTGTTGACGGTGACAACGGGAATGCCGTTCTCGTTTAAGGAAACCAGCCTGTTGTAAACTGTTTCGTCAATCGTGGGCTGGATCACCAACGCGCAGATCCCCTCCGACAAAAGGGAGTCGATCTGCTTAAGCTGCTGTTCTGCCTCAAATGGAACACTTCTTAAGAGTACGCCTATCCCGTATTGCTTAAATTCTTCTGCTTTCTGCAGGATACCTTCATTGAGCTGATCAAAAAAAGCATTATCCGACTGGATGATGATGCAGCCGATCTTGAAATTTTTCTGCTGCGTTACCAGAGCCTGTCCGGCAAGATTCGGGCGATAGCCGTATTCTTCCAGAAGAGCCTGTACGCGCTGTCTGGTTTCTGGATTTACATCTTTGCAGTTATTGATTACGCGTCCAACAGTTGACCGGGAGACGCCTGCCAAACGGGCGATCATGCTTTGTGTCACGGAAGTCATGGCATAACTCCTTTCATTCAAATGATAGCATGTAAAACTGATAAAGTCAAAGCAGAAGAAAAACCAAAAAAATCAGGCACGAGACCGAAATAAAAACGTGAAAGATGAAAAAATAAACAGAAAAGGTAAAATATTGAATAAAAATAGATGAAAAAAATTGTTGAATTTATACGAAATTAAGAAAAAAACAGAAAAGTACTTGAAAAAATCTGTTTTTAGTGATTATATTTATATATGGTCACGTGACCGGTAAATAGAGCAGAAAGAAGAAAGGGGTATTGGATGTGAAAACGTGGAAGAGGATTATGCAGATAAAGGAGGCGCCGATTTTTCTTGTTTTGGTGTGCGGATGTATTGCGGTCGGTTTGCTGACTCCGTATTTTTTTTCGGTGAGCAACATTTTTAATGTTCTCAGACAGATATCGATCTACGCGATCCTTGCGGTAGGAGAAGCATTGATCATTATTACGGGTGAGATAGATCTCTCCATCGGCTATATGATGGGACTGTGCGGTGTGATCGCAGCACTGTGTGCAAAGGCGGGTATTCCGCCTGTATTGATTCTTTTGATCACGGTAGCTTTTGGCATCTGTATGTCCAGCATTTCCGGTGCGCTTATCACCAGATTCGGCATTAATTCTTTTATAGCGACGCTGGGGCTGCAGAACATCTGCCGCGGTATTTCCCTCTTGCTGACCGGAGGCATTTCCATTATGGTAAAAAATCCTATTACCGCACTGGGCAGCGGCTATTTCGGCCCTATGCCGCTTTGTTCTGTTATCATGCTGCTGGTGATAGCTGTATTTGCGCTTTTTGTCAAATATACGCAGCTTGGCAGAAATATTTTTGCGGTCGGAAGCAATTTTAATGCAGCCAGATTTTCCGGTGTTAACAGCAATGCGGTGAAACAGGCGGTTTTTGCTATTTCAGGGGCGTTGGTGGGACTGAGCGGTGTGATCTCCTATGGAACGCTGAAAGCTGCCGATCCGACAGCGGGAGCAGGTTTTGAACTTGATGCGGTGGCGGCGGTGGTCATTGGCGGCACAAGTATGGCAGGCGGCGAAGGAACGATCATCGGGGTGCTGATCGGCGCTGCGATCATGGGTGTTCTGAAAAATGCTTTTGTGCTTCTGCATATTTCTGCATACTGGCAGGTTGTGGTTCTCGGTATAGTGATCATTGCCGCAGTTTTTATTGACAGTGTCAAGAGACTGCGTGCTGATAAATAATAATAATACCCAAAAAGAAAGAGAGGAAATGTATGAAAAAGAAATTAGCGATGTTACTGACAATGGCACTTGTTTTCTCGCTTACGGCCTGTGGCAGTGAAAAGCCGGCGGAAGCGGAGAGTGAAACGCCTGCTGTGGAGAGCGAAGCGTCTTCTGAGGCGGAGGCAAGTGAAGCACCGGCGGAGCCTGAAGAGCCGGCTGCCGAAGAGACACAGGGAGCGGAAGAGGAAATCCCTTATGGGCATTTTACCGTGGAAAAAGTTTCGGAAGAACCGATCCGCCTTGCGTTTCTGACTTTCCAGTCTAATCCTTTCTTCCTGCAGATCAAGGAAGGACATGATGCTGTGGCGGAGTACCTGAAAGACTATAATTGTACGGTAGATTACATCAACATGGGTGAGGAGCTGACCAGCGAGAATGTTGTTGCAGGTATTGAGAACGCGATCACCATGGAATATGACGGAATTGCAGTCAATCCTGTATTTGACGGTACGAATGAAGTCATCGATAAAGCGGTTGATGCGGGTATCCCTGTTATCACATATGTTTCAGATGCAACGGTTCCCGGCAAGCGCTTCTGTAACGTCGGCCAGAATGCATACAGTGCAGGGCAGACAGCCGGTGAAGCTATTGCGGATTATACCGGCGGTGAAGGGAAGATCGCTGTGATCACCGGTGTGTTCGGCGCTGCCCAGCACGAAGACCGTATGAACGGCGCGCTGGATTATCTGAAGGAAAACTGTCCTGACATCGAAGTGGTAGGTACGGTTGAGAACAAAGACTCTGCTTCCACCGCATATTCCCAGACAATGGACTTTTTGACCGCCAATCCGGATCTGAAGGTTGTCTATGTGACAGCGGGCGGCACATACGGCGCAGCGCAGGCGATCCAGGAACTGGGAATGACAGGCAAGGTAGGTGTTGTGGGTTATGATCATACGCCGGAGAATATGGAATATGTTTATAGCGGCGAGATCGTGGCGGCCGTGTCCCAGGATCCCCAGGGACAGGCATGGGATGCGTTGACCATGCTGTACAATCACATTGTATCCGGCACGGAATACGAGGAACATTTTGCAACCGACAATATTGTCGTGACGCCTGAGACCGCAGTTGAGATGTACGGTGAATATGAAGGCTGATCACAGCAGATTTTTATAACAGACAACAGGAGGCTGGCAATGAAAGAATTGCTGATGGATGTACAGAATATATCTAAAAAATTTCCCGGTGTGCAGGCACTGAAGGATGTCTGTTTTCAGGTGTATGAGGGAGAAGTTCATGCCCTGGTGGGGGAGAACGGTGCCGGAAAATCAACGCTGATGAATATTTTGTCCGGCGTATATGAACAGACGGAGGGAAAACTGATCTGGATGGGGAAGGAAGTCCGGTTTAAAGATACCCGCGAGCCGAAAAACCTCGGTATCGCTATGATCCATCAGGAACTTTCTCTGGCCAGCCATCTGAGTGTGATGGAAAACATTTTCATGGGAAGACTCCCGAAAAAAAGAAACGGTCTGATCGATTATGATAAATTGAAAGCTGATACAGCCGAGGTCTTAAAGAGAGTGGGACTGGAGGAGGAACTGGCGTCTGTCAGGGTTGACAGACTGAGCGTTTCCAGACAGCAGATGGTGGAGATCGCAAGAGCGCTGTCTTTGGAGGCAAAGATGATCATCATGGATGAGCCGAGCTCGAGCCTGACGCAGAATGAAACACAGATACTGCTTGATCTGATCAGGGAGCTGCGGTCTCAGGGAGTGGCGATCATCTATATTTCACACCGGATGGATGAAGTCTTTGAGATATCAGAACGGATCACGATCCTGCGGGACGGATGTGTTGCTGGCAGCTGCATGGCCGGGGATATCACAGTCAACGAAGTCCTTTCCAAAATGGTGGGGCGTGAATACAGGATAGAGAAACTGCACAGCTGCAATGCGGATTATCAGGCCGCACCGGTTTTGCGGGTGGAGCATCTGACATATAAAAATGTATTCCGGGATATCAGTTTCAGTTTATATCCCGCGGAGGTGCTGGTGATCACCGGATTGGTGGGAGCGGGGAGAAGCGAACTTCTGGAGACGGTGTTTGGGTACAGGCGGCAGGAAGCCGGGACGGTATATCTGGACGGAAAGTCCGTCAATAACAGGAATCCGGGTGTGATGATGCGCGAGGGACTCGCCATTGTTCCGGAGGGGCGTAAGCTGAACGGTATCTTTCCACAGCTGTCCGTGTATGATAATATGCGGATCAGTTCCCTCGGCAAATATAAAAAAGCCGGTGTTCTGGATAATGCTGCTATCCGCCGGGATGTCGACAGGCAGGTAAATGCCATGCGGATCAAAACACCTTCCGTCTCGCAGAAAATGAAATATCTCTCCGGCGGGAATCAGCAGAAGGTGATTCTGGGAAGATGTATGATGTGTACCCCGAAGATGCTGATAATGGATGAACCTACCAACGGGATCGATGTGGGAGCAAAGCAGGAGATTTATAAAATAATTGATGAGCTGTCGCAAAATGGCATGTCCATCATCTGCATATCCTCTGAACTGCAGGAAGTGCTGACTATTGCCGACAGGATCATTGTCATGCATGAGGGGACGATCACTGGCGAGATGAAGAACGAAAATGTGACTCAGGATACGATCATGCGGTACGCGTCCAATCAGATGGGAAGCGTCTGATAAGATAAAGATTTAGCATACGTATTGAGCGCTGTATGGATTGGCTCAGACAGTCTGGCATATCAGCTTCTGGGACCGTTAAATAAAAATGGAGAAAAAATATGAAAAGAATACTTTGCTACGGGGATTCAAACACTCACGGCTGTAATCCGGCGTGGGTGCCTGAATGGGAAAATGATATGGCTAAGGGTGTACGGTTTTCCAACAACGAGAGATGGACCGGCATTTTATCAAAACTGCTCGGGGAGGAATATGAAGTGATCGAGGAAGGGCTTCCCGGCAGGACCACGGTCTTTGCCGATCCTGTATATCCGTATTTTGACGGGAGAGCGTCAGCCGTGACCACGATACTTTCCCAGAGTCCGATCGATCTGTTGATCATCATGCTGGGAACCAATGATCTGAAGGTGACTTTTACCCCCTCTGAAGATGTGGCGGTGCGCGCTATGGAAGAGCTTCTGAAGGTCATGCTGAATCCGTATATATGGGAGCACAGGAGGGTGCCGAAGGTACTGATTGTTTCGCCGGTGGAGATCAGGGAAAATATTGCAGATTCCCACTTCTGGGGTATGTATGACCATACAAGCGTAGAATTATCAAAGAAGCTGGCTGGTCTGTACGAGCCGCTCAGCCGCCGGTATGGATGTGAATTCCTGAATGCGGCAGCTGTAGCAGAAGCTTCTTTGCTGGACGGCATCCATATGGATGCGCAGAATCATGCAAAGCTGGCCGAAGCGTTGTGTAAAAAGGTGAAGCAGATCCTGTAGGCAAAAGAGGTTTATTCCCGTGAGCAATGAGTCAAGTGCCGCGCTTGCAGCCAACCAAAGGTTGGCTTGAGCATATTGGCGAATGCCGCGAGGGTCAATACCCCGCCCCTTGGGGCGTATCAAATTCCATGCCCCGCTGCTTGCGGCGGGGTTATTGACTTTATCGTTGTCTGCCCCTGATTAAAATTTTATTAATATATGTTTAAGATATTTTGTATCTGATTGACACGGCACAGATCAAACTATAATATAGTGACGAAGCAGGTTAGGAAGGGCTTTTGTCAGTCGGAAGCAATTTCCGGGTGTAAGGGGAACGGTGTCATATATGAAAAGGGTAATAAAACAGATAGCTGCAGCATTGACCGCAATTGTATTTGTTTGTTCGGTGGGTCTCAATATCTGGCTCTGGAAGGCGGCTGCGCCGTCGGAAAAGATCTGGAATATTAATTTCCCGGATGCCAATTCCAGAGAAAACTATTATTCCATACACAATATAAAAGAAGCACATCAGATCAGTACAGGTTCGGGTGTGAAGGTGGGAATTCTGGACTGGGGATTCGGTTTTGAAGAACACGAAGGGCTGTACGCGGGAGGTAAGGATTTTACTTCCTACAGTTATCATGAAGATAATTTCAATCATACCAGTGAACACGGTTTCTGGATGGCGCAGACGCTGAAGGAGGTCGCGCCGGATGCGGAGGTTTATGCGCTGGGAACTTTTGTGCCGGACAGTGAAGAGGAGTGGGTGGATGCGATGATCGATGCGGTTCACTGGGCGATGGATGAGGGGATAGATATACTGACTTTGTCCCATCAGGAAATCTCCGATGAGAACCGTCAGCGCTTTGATGCGGAAATTGATAAAGCGGTGGAGCAGGGGATCGTGACGACCTTTATCCACTATGACAATCCGAATAATATCCTTCCGTGGGGGATCTGGAGCGACGGAGGAGGGGAGTATTATGACAGTGCGGAGGATATCAATATCTTTCAGTATGATTATAATACGCTGTTTCTTGACAACTATAGGGAAGCCGTGAAAGATCCGGAATTTGAGGAAAATTATAAGGACCAGCTTTATACGTCTGTCTCATCGATGTCTGTGGTGGCGGCGGGATTTGTGGCAATGCTGGAGGAAGTGGATGATACGTTGACGCCCGCGGAATATAAGGCGATACTGGTCGAGACGAGCCGCCCGATGGAATACGCGGGGGAAAGGGCGGAGCATGTGGCGGATATTGAAATGGCGGTGCGGTATCTGGCGGAGCGGAAGAGTAAAGAGAATTTCTAATTCTGCAAAATACGCAGGCAAAGAAATTCTAAGCTTTACACTGGGATTTGTTTTTGCCGCTGTAAGCGGCGTGGCGGGAAGTGGGATACTGCTGTGAGAATGCAGCGGTAGTTAAGAGAGTTTAGATGCAGGAAATCTGCCTTGCTGTGCAGGCGGATCGGTATTTTAAAGATAAGCTGTTTTTTGCGGGTTGCAAAAGCAGCTTTTTTATATGCGCACGGGTGCGGAGAGGAAATTTTGCTGTTGACAATTAGACTACAAGATGTTATCCTATATTAAGACTACAAATTGTTGTCTAAAATCATAAGAAACAATACTGGATAGCAGACAAAGGATGACAGGAGGAGGGCAATATGATTCAGCAGGTTTCCAATTCTGAGTTGGAATTGATGAAGATCGTATGGGCAAACGGCGGAACGGCACTGTACGCGCACATTATGGAAGAATTATCGAAGGCGGGTTTCACATGGCAGAAGAATACGATCATCACGCTGTTGTCGAGGCTGGTGGAGAAGGGGCTGTTGAAGACGAACAAGATCGGCAGGCGCAATGAATATACCGCGGTGGTATCCGAGGCGGATTATCAGGCGGAGCAGACGCAGGCTCTTTTAAATAAGCTCTATGAGGGCAGCGCGAAAGGGCTGGTGGCGACGCTGATACAGAGAGAGATGCTCACGGATGAAGATTATGAGGAATTAAAACAGTTTTGGGAAAGGGAAAGGGAGAGGGAAGGGAAATGAATGATGTGATGAGAATGGTTTTTTCACTGTCTTTGTCAGGGACTTTGCTGATCTTTGTTTTATTTCTCTGCAAGCCTTTTTATAAGAACAGGATCAGCAGGCGATGGCAGTATTATATCTGGCTGGTGGTCATTGCAAGACTGCTTATCCCTTTTGCGCCCAAACAGAATCTTATGGGGATGATGTTTGACAGGATGGAGCAGGTGACAGAGAAGGAAGCTGAATCAGCGGAGCAGCTGGAGGGGAGAGAGGTCGGAGCGCCGGAGCAGGTGACAGAGGAGGAAGCTGGATTAGCGGGACAGACGGCAGAGCAGCCAGCAGGGGAGAAAAAAACAGAAAGCGATCCGAAGAGTTCAGAGTCTGTTTCGGAGGCAGATACAGCTTCGACAGGATCTTATGAGGGCAGGACAGATATTGCTGATGCAGATATGCAACCGACGGCGTCTTATATAACTGGAAAGAATGCGGCCGGTATCCTGCAGTATCTCTGGCTCATATGGCTGGGCGGGGCGGCGTTTCTTCTGATACGGAGAGTGACAGTGTATCAGAGTTTTGTAAAATATATCAGGACCGGCAGGGAAGAGGTATCCGATATCAAACTGTTAGATCTTCTGGCGGAGACGGAAGAACAGATGGGGATAAGGCATCCGGTGGAACTTTATACAAATACACTGGTGTCTTCCCCGCTGCTTCTCGGACTTTTCCGTCCCTGTATCATCCTGCCAAAAACCGATCTGTCCGGGGAGGATCTCCGGTATACGATACGCCATGAACTGATCCATTACAGATGTTTTGATCTGTTGTATAAGTGGCTGGTGCAGATCACGGTCTGCCTGCACTGGTTTAATCCTTTTGTTTGGCTGATGGGAAAGGAGACGGGGCGCGCCTGCGAACTTGCCTGCGATGAGACGCTTGCGGAGGGACTGGATATTGAGGGGCGCAGAGCCTACGGGGATACTTTGCTGCGTGCGGCAAAAGGCGGCGGCGAGGACAGTTTCCGCGAGCCGGTCGTATCGTTGACGCTGAGCGAGAACGGAAAACTGCTGAAAGAGAGATTGGGCGCTATTGCAGATTTCAGGAAACAGCCCAAAGCAGTTAAGGTACTGTCTGCGTTTCTGGCGGCGGCGCTGATACTGGGAGGCGTTATGACGGGGGCGGCAGCTCCGGCAGCTTTGGCGGCATCCGCGGATGGAAATGTGCTTTTGGGGGAAGAAAACGCTTCCATGGAGACGCTGGAGTTCAAAGGCGCAACATATTATCTTGTTTTTAATGAGGCGCAGCTTCGGGCGATCGGGACAGGGGAATATGGAACAGATAAAAATTATATGCAGCAGGCGGACATCCGGATGAGCACGGATGAATGGGAACCGTTGGGAACGATGGATGAGCCCTTTACAGGCAGCTACAACGGAAACGGCTTTGAGATCATCGGACTGACCGCAGCGGACGAGGAAACAGAGCTGGCGGGAATGTTCGGGGCGGCGCGGGATGCGCATATTTATAATATTACCCTGCGTGATCACAATATAAAAAACAAAAACAGCGCGGAGCAGCCGGACTTCCCGATCCTTGCCTGTGATCTGGGCGGCAACCGTATTTATGATAATATTGTATATCTTTCGGACGAGATCATAACCGGCGTGCAGGGGACGGATACCAATAAAACGCAGGCGGAGGGATCAGCCGGCCAGAAGACCGCATCCAAAGCCGGGGAATACTATGAAAACGGAGACCTTCCGGGATTTGGCAGAGCTTTTTCCGTATTGGATGAATCCTCCCGGAAGTCGTGGCTCGAGAGAATATACGCCGACGAGGAAACCGCGTTTTTTTCGGTTTCCATGCAGCAAATGGAGACAGGAAGCCCCCTGATCAGCTATTTTGCGCAGAAGGCTTATGAGGACGGCAGGATCGCTTTTTTCGCTGTCCTGACGGATCATATGGACAAAGATGCGCTGGAGGATTGGCTGGATCAGGCGGAGGCGGAAGGGAAGTATAACTTCGAGTCGGTGCTGCTCACCGCACTGGATCGGGACTGGGAAAAGGCTGCGCTGCAGGAAGAGCTGGACAGACAGCGGGAGAAAGAGTACCGGAGCGTCGGCATCACAACGAACGGCAAACTGCGCTATTATCAGGGACAGCTCGTGAATGTTTTCCTTGATATGCAGCAGCCGGACAAAGCTTTTTATCTGTTGGATATGAATCCGGACGGCACCGTGAATGTGAAGATCGTCCGCGATGAGGACGGAAAAATACAGGGGGCGGCGTACATGACGGACGCGGAAGTGGAGGCATTGTTCTGACCCGGCACTATTTTTGCCGCCGCATTTCATTGATAACGCTCACGCCGATGGGCACGGAGATGGCGAGCGTCAGCACATCCGAGACCGCCTGACAGATCTCTACGCCGAAAAGTCCGAGAAAGCGGGGCAGTATGAAGATGAGCGGAAGAAAGCAGAGCCCCTGCCTTGCGGAGGCGACGATGGACGCTTTCAGCCCTTTCCCGATGGACTGCAGCATCATGTTGCACATGACGATCCATGCATTCAGCGGAAAGGCGATAACCTGATACCGCAGGGCAGCCGTCCCCACCGCGATCACGTCCGGATCGTCCCTCCGGAACAGGGTGACAAGTTCCGGGGCGAAGATAAAACCTGCCGTCCCCACAATAAGCAGGAACAGAAGGGCATATTTGACGCAGAACCAGAAGCCCTCCAGCACCCTGTCGTTTTTGCCGGCGCCGTAGTTGAAGCCGCAGACCGGCTGGAAGCCCTGTCCGAACCCGATCAGGGCGGAATTTGCGAACATGGCGATCCTTGATACGATGGACATGCCGGCGATCGCCGCGTCCCCGTAAAGGCCTGCCGTGCGGTTTAAGAAAACGGCAGCCAGGCTTGCAAGGCCCTGCCGGCATAGAGAGGGCGTGCCGCCGCGTATGATCTCCCGGTAAAAGTGAAGGCTTGGCTTGAAATTGGCAAAGCGGATCTGCATATTGCCGCCTTTTCGGATCATGATCAACAGGAAGATAAAGCTGACATACTGGCTCATCGTTGTCGCGATGGCGGCGCCGGCGATACCGAGCTTACATCCGAAGATCAGGATCGGGTCGAGTGCGATATTGAGCACCGCGCCGGATACAATGCCGATCATCGCGTAAAAGGCGCTTCCCTGATACCGCATCTGATTGTTGAGCACAAGGGAGGTGGTCATCGCCGGGGTGCCGAGCAGAATGATCCAGAGGTAAGTGATCGTGTAAGAAAATATGGTGTCCGTCGATCCGAGCAGATAGGCCAGAGGCTCAAGAAAAATAAGCCCAAACGCCATCAGTATGACGCCGGCGATAAAGGCGGAGAAAAAGCCGACGGACGCCATTTTTTCCGCTTCTTCTATTTCCTGTGCCCCCAGCTTTCGGGATATGTAGTTGCCGGAGCCGTGTCCGAAGAAAAAGCCCACGGCCTGAATGACCGCCATGACCGAGAACACGATACCGACCGCGCCGGTCGCCTGTGTGTTGATCCTTCCCACAAAAAAGGTATCCACCATATTATAGAAGGAGGTGATCAGCATGCTTAAGATAGTGGGGCCCGCCAGGGTGCAGATCAGTTTTCTGACCGGGGTTTCCAGCATATAGGTTCTTTTTTCCTCTGCGTTTGTGAAATTCATAAAAGAAGACCTCCTACTTTCAAAATGCTCCTTAAGTATTTTATGTTCTTCCCAGCTGACTGAGCCGTTAACTAAGTGACAATGTTTCCAATCAGACAGCTCAGGAAAAACAGAATGATGTCCGCGGCGACGATGGTGGCGCCGGTGGGCGTTGAAAATAAGATCGACAGCAATATGCCCGCGAGGGCGCCTGTCACGGAAAGGACGGCGGAACAGATCACAACGCCCTTAAAACTGGTGACGACGCGCATGGCGGATAAAGCGGGGAAAATGATCAGGGCGGAGATCAGCAGGGAGCCCACCAGATTCATCGAAAGGACGATGATCACCGCCGTGATCACAGCAATCAGCAGATTGTACATTTCCGCGTTTTTGCCAGTCGCTTTTGTAAAATCTTCGTCGAAGGTCACGGCAAAGATCCGGTTGTAGAACAGGACATAAAAAACGATCACACAGGCCGACATCACGATACAGACGATAACTTCCCTGCGGGTGAGCGTCAAGATGGAGGTGGAGCCGAACAGGGTGGAGCAGACATCGCCGGATACGTTGGCGGATGTGGAAAACAAATGTAGCACAAGATAACCGACGGCGAGGGCGCCGACGGAGAGCATGGCAATGGCGGCGTCCCCCTTGATCTTTGTGTGCTGCCCGGTGCGCAGAAGGATGATCGCCGCAATGACGGTGACGGGCATGATAAACAGTGTATTGTTCGCGAGTTTGAATACGGTGGCGACCGCCATGGCGCCGAAAGCTACATGGGAAAGCCCGTCACCGATGAAAGAGAAGCGTTTCAGCACGAGGGTCACGCCCAGGAGGGAAGAGCAGAGGGCCGTTAATACCCCGACGACCAGCGCATATCTGACGAAGGGATACTGCATGTAAAACAACAATTCCTGAATAAATCCATCCATTATCTGCCACCTCCCTGCACTGTAAAAAGTTTCCGGTAATCACTTTTCAGATATTCTTCTTTTGTCCCATAAAAACTATTTTCCTGCTGGATATGCAGAATGTGTGTGGCAAAGCCGATCGCCTGCATATCATGGGATACCATGATAATGGCGACGCCCTCGGCATGCAGCATTTTTGTGATCTGATAAAATTCCGTTGTCACTTTGGGATCAAGTCCGGATACCGGCTCGTCTAAGAGAAGTACCCTGCGGGCGGCGCAGAGCGCTCTGGCGAGAAGGACCCGCTGCTGCTGGCCGCCGGATAAAAAGCGGTAGCATTTTTTCCGAAGGTCCCATATGTCCAGTTTTTTCATAGTCTCTTCGGCAAGGTTTTTTTCAGCCCTGCCGTAAAAAGGCTTTACGCCGCAGCCGGGCAGTGTGCCGGACAGGACGATCTCCCATACTGTTGCGGGAAAATCTTTCTGGGCGGCGCTCTGCTGCGGGAGATAACCGATCTCATGGGGATTCAGTCCGTCCCCCATCAGCATTTCGCCGTTTATTTTTTCCTGAAGGCCGAGAAGGGTTTTGATCAGGGTGCTTTTTCCTGTCCCGTTTTCGCCCACAATGCAGAGGTAATCGCCTTTTTCCACTTTGAAATTCAGATCGGACGCAACGGTCCTGCCGTCGTATCCGAGGGTCAGATGGCTGCAGGTGATGTAAGCCATAAATATCCCGCCTTTCTCAAACTGTTCTTTTTCTATCTTTTCCCGATAAATGCCCTGTATGTCTGAATCTTTCCGATCTCACGGATTCCTGCGAGCAACGAACCAGGCAGCCGTGCTTAAAGTCAACCGAGGGTTGACTTGGGTATTTGGTGACCGCAGCAGAATTATTGATTTAATGCCTGCTTTAGTATATTCAAATTATCCTGCATGGCGCCCAAATAGGTGAAGCCGCTCTCGAGCTCCGCCTTAGTCACAGACTGGATGGAATGAAGTACCAGGATTTTCTGATCTTTGGAGACAGTGTTTTCCCGGATCGTTTCAGCGATCCTTGTATCGGAATTTTCGATGACCAGAATAGTTCCGAGATGTAATGCATCCAGTTTTTCGGAGAGATACGTGATGGTCTCAAAACCGGCTTCCGTCTCCGCGCTGCATCCCGGAAAAGCGGCGTAGTAATGGATGCCGTAATCTTCTGTCAGGTAGCGGAAAGGAAATCTGTCTCCGAAAAGAAGAGTGTCGAATCCGGCAGAGGAGACACATTGTTCATACTGCAGATCCAGTTCATTCAGATCATGAATATATTTATTTGCGTTTTCTGTATATAATGCGGCATTTGCTTCATCCAGGCTGCCGACTGCATCGCTGAGGACACTGACGAAAAAAGCGGCATTTTTTAAGGATAACCAGACATGTTCATCATATTCGGCCTCATCGTCTTCCGCGCAGAACAGCCTTTCCTGCATGCCTTCGACGGTTTCTTCTTCCTTTGCGGTATCGCCCAGGGTTTCAAGCAGGCTGACGGCCTGCAGATCCGGGTTGAAAGGCTCTTTTAAAATGTCTTCGATCCACTGTTCGGATTCCCCGCCTGTATAGATGAAAAGATCCGCGGAGCTGATCATGGCGATGTCCCTTGCCGTGGGCTGATAGCTGTGTGGATCCACGCCCGTGTAGAGAAGCAGCGTCAGGCGGAACGTTTCATTTTCGCTGCCGATGATCTCGCGGACCCAGTCATATTGCGGAAAGGTGGTGCATACGATGCTGATCTTATCGCTGCTGTCTGGAGAGCCGGCTGAAGTACGAGCGCTGCAGCCGGTTAAAAGTATCAGGCATAATATAGAAGTAATAGTAAACAGTAATATTTTTTTGCTTTTCATAAGGTATATATTATAAAACATTGCGTTGCGAAAAGCAAGCGGCAGTTTCATGCTTGACAAAACGGAATTGACATTGTATGCATAATAAGACGGGACAAAAGAAGACTGGGCTGTCCGGTCCGGATACCGGCGGAGCAGCCCCGGAAATTTACGGAAAGGATATGGTTGATCGGAATATGGCGGGGATTCTTACGGAAGATCTGATCTATGAGATCTTGTCGGTGGTGGAGGAGATACCGGAGGGGAAAGTCGCTTCCTACGGGCAGATCGCGAAGCTGATCGGCAGGGATAAAAACGCAAGGCTCGTGGGAAAGGTGCTCAGCATGGCGGAGTATTACGGGGAGTACCCCTGCCACCGCGTTGTGAATCATGCAGGGCGGCTTGCGCCGTTCTTCCATGAACAGAGAGAACTGCTGCTGGAGGAAGGGGTGGAATTTAAGGACAGCACCCATGTGGATATGAAAAAATGCGGGTGGGAGTGTTGACTAAGAAAATAAGAATAGATATACTGTAAACAACCGTCGGGGGGCGTGTGCGGGAATATGATGGAACAGGATCGGTATGTATGTCGGAGAGGAAGGCAGAGTATGGCGAGAACGGTGGGAATCGGTCATCAGGATTTTGAAAAGATCAGAAAGAGCAATATTTTTTATATAGATAAAACAGATTTTATAAAGGAATGGTGGGAGGCGGAAGATGCGGTGACTTTGATCACGCGTCCGAGGCGCTTCGGCAAGACTTTAAATATAAATATGCTGGAGAAGTTTTTTTCCGTGGAATACGCAGGCAGGGGAGAGCTGTTCGAGGGACTTTCCATCTGGAATGAGGAGAAGTACCGGCAGCTGCAGGGGACTTATCCTGTGATTTCGCTGAGTTTTGCCAAAGTGAAAGAAACTTCTTTTTCCAATGCGAAAAAGATGATGTGCCATATTATTAAAATGCTGTATGGCGACCATGATTTTGTGTTTTCCAGCGAAAAACTGAACGGGGAGGAAAAGGCGTTTTATCATAAGGTTTCGGCTGAGATGGAAGACTATGTAGCCGCGGATTCCCTGAATATGCTGTCGAGATGTCTGATGAAATATTATGGGAAGAAGGTGATCATTCTTCTGGATGAATATGATACGCCGATGCAGGAAGCCTATGTAAACGGATACTGGGAGGAAATGGTTGCCTTTACCAGGAGTCTGTTCAATTCCACTTTCAAAACAAACCCCTATCTGGAGCGGGCTCTCATGACAGGAATCACGCGGGTGAGCCGGGAGTCGATTTTTTCGGATCTGAATAATCTGAAAGTAGTGACGACGACTTCAAAAGAGTATGCGGATTGTTTTGGCTTTACCGAGAAAGAAGTTTTCGAGGCATTGGATGAGTTCGGGATGTGGGATAAAAAACAGGAAGTAAAAAAATGGTATGATGGTTTTACTTTCGGAAGTTATACAGATATTTACAATCCCTGGTCTATCCTGAATTATCTGGATACCGGAAGAATAACGACATACTGGGCAAATTCCAGTTCCAACAGTCTGGTCGGGAAACTTGTCAGAGAGGGAAATAAGGAGATCAAGCAAAGTTTGGAAGATCTGCTGCAGGGAGGAATCCTTCGGGTGGAGATCGACGAACAGATCGTGTACGGGGAACTTCATACGAAACGGAATTCGGTCTGGAGCCTTTTGCTTGCGAGCGGCTATCTGAAAGTCCTGCAGACGGAGTATGTGGAAACGGAGGGTGTCTGGTATTACAGCCTTGCGCTGACAAACAGGGAAGTGCGGGTGATGTTCGGGAGTATGATCCGGGGATGGTTTTCGGAGGGGGATGAAAACTATAATGACTTTATCAAGGCGTTATTGTCCGGCGACCTGAAGGCTATGAATTATTATATGAATAAGGTGGCACTGGCTACCTTCAGCAGTTTCGACAGTGGAAACAAGCCCTCGGAGGCTGCGGAACCGGAACGGTTTTACCATGGTTTTGTGCTGGGGCTTTTGGTGGAGCTGGCGGGGCGGTACAGTGTGACATCCAACAGAGAGAGCGGCTTCGGAAGATATGATGTGATGCTGGAGCCGAGGGCAGTATCCGGGACAGAGCCGCCGGTCTGGGAAGGCGATGCGGTCATTCTGGAATTTAAAGTACAGGACAGTGAGGAAAAAGATCTGTCCGATACGGTAAAAGCGGCGCTGCAGCAGATAGAAGAGAAAAAATATGAGACAACACTGACGGAGAAAGGAATTCCCCGGGAGCGTATACGGAAGTACGGGTTTGCATTTCGCGGAAAAGAAGTTCTGATCGGGTGTGCGGATGGTTAAGGAATTGTCTAAATAGGTTTTTGACTGAATTGTTTTTGTACAAGATCAAAAAATAAGAAAAATAGTTTACATTGTAGACATGGCATGCTATACTGTTTACAGTGTAAACTATTTTTGCGTTTAAGAATAGCAGTATACAATACATATATGGAAGGAGATCAAGAGATGCGGCAGATCATTTTAACACCGACAGAGTGGAATATTATGGAAAGCCTCTGGGAGAAGGCGCCGAAGATCGGCAGCGAGATCGTGCGGGATGTGAAGGAGGCTGCGGGGTACAGCAGGAGCACCACCCTGACGATGCTGACGCGGATGGCAAAGAAAGGGTATCTGGAATGTGCGGAAGACGAAAAAGGGATAAAAACTTATCTGCCGCTGATCGACAGGCAGGAAGCCGCGCGGCAGGAGACGGACCATTTCCTGAACCGGGTATACCACGGGAGTCTTTCTCTGCTGGTCAGCACTTTTACGGAGGGACAGAAGCTCTCGAAGGAGGAGATCGAGAGCCTGCACGAAATCTTGAGAAAAGCGGAGGAGGAACATCATGATTAACTGGATTCTTGCCTCTTCCGTTCTGATCGTTGTCGTACTGCTGATCCGTAAGCTGTTCGGGGAAAGGCTGGCGCCCGGCCTGCAGTACGGGCTGTGGCTCCTTGTGCTCGTGCGGCTTTTGATCCCTGTGAGTTTCGGCGGGAGCGCCTATTCTCTGGCGGCGCTTACGGACCGGGCGGCGGCGTGGGCGGAAGAAAAAACGGTCGGCGGGGAAGTGGAATCGTATTATATCCACGAGGTGGATACCATGTCGAATGCGGGAGAAGATGCCAAATTTTCGCCGCCGGATGCAGTCAGTGTAGTGGATCATACCTATATATTGCATGATGAGGAAACTGTGATAGACAGAATGCTTTACGAATTCAGAAAATATGCGGCTTTTTATCTGATCTGGCTCATCGGTATGGTGGCGGCGGGCGGCATCTTCCTTTTGTCAAATGCATTTTTCCGGATCCGTGTTTACAGCGACAGGGAGGAGATCGAGGAGGAAGAGCTGGAAAAGAGGCATTTGTCTTCGAAAATCCCGGTCTATGTCACGCGGTTTGCCGCGACGCCCTGTCTGGCAGGATTTAGGAAGCCCGGTGTCTATATCCCGCGGCAGATCTGGGAGAAAAATGCGCAGGACAAAGCGGAGGATAACGGGAAAAACAGGGAATTGGATGCCATGATCCGGCATGAAAATGTGCATTATGCGCACGGGGACCAGCTCTGGGGTTTTCTGCGGCTGCTCTGCCTTGTCCTGCACTGGTATAACCCCCTTGTCTGGATGGCGGCACTTGCCAGCAGACAGGATGCGGAGCTGTTCTGCGACGCGGGAACGGTGCGGAAGCTCGGAGAGGAGAACCGCTATGAGTATGGCAGGATACTTCTGTGTATGACGGCGAGGGAGGACGGGCTTGCCGGAGGACTGCCTGATTCCTTGCGGCATGCGGGGTTTTGCAACACGGAGATGGCGGACACGAAAAAGCATATGGAGCGGCGTATCAAAAGGCTGAGCGGGGAGCCGAAGAAAAGTGCGGCGGCAGTTGTATTTGCGCTGCTTTTAGGGCTTTTGGCATTCGGCTATCTGTTTCTCGGAAAAGAGGGGCAGGCGGGACTTTTCGGGAACGTATCGGCGGGAAACTATGCCGGGCAGGGGGAAGTACAGATTTCCTTATCAGAACCGCCGGACGGAAAGATCACGGATGAGGTTCTCTCCTCGGGAGATGCGGCAGAATCTTCTTTTCCCACGGAAGAAGAAGTGGAGGAAGTCAGAAATAAGGCGCTTGCGGGCATGGATGAGGAGGAGATCGATGCGCTTACGACCTATGTGAAGAATTACCATAACTGGTTGGAATCCGAGTTGATCTACGGAGATCTGGAGAGCCTCCTTTCGGACAAAAACAGCATGAGCTGGAATTATTTTGACCGGACAGGGGAGATACAGACGGGATGGGCGCTGGAGGGGGACCCGGAGAGCGACGCAAAGACGGGAAGGGAACTCTATGAATACATGCGGCAGAAATATCCGGAGTTCGGGGACGTGTCACTGGATGAACTGGGGGAAATGTACGGGACTCCTGTCTATACCGATAACCCTTATGGATCGGAAGTTGTGATAGAGCGCATGAGGGAGCTCACGGCTTCGGCGGAAAATGAGATTTTTCTGTCGGATGTGGAAAACCTGTGCGACGCCCTGCAGCAGGCGAAGGATGCCCATGAGGTACAATATGTGGTGCGTGCCCATGAAATACTGCATGACATGGAATATTTCCTGCTGCGCTATTCGCCCCGGGATGTGGCGCCCTATACCTTAGATAAATCTCTCTCCGGCAGATATTACGGTGTGCTGGAAGTGTGGGAGGCGAGGAGGGATGGCACACTCTGAGCGGCTATATTGATTTCGGTGATCGGCTTATGCCTGACCTGTTTCGGTCTCGGATACGCCATCGGGAGCAAAGATAATAGTAAGACACAAAAATAGCCGCCCACCCGACCAAAGGTAGGCGTTTTTTGGCGGTGTCTGCTTCTAAACCACAAGGCTCCGTCATATCCTGTTAAAAATGGACAAAGATGGCGGGGAAGAAAATGGCAGGATGGGCAAACGGAACGGAGGACTTAAACGGGAAAAAACAGGGGACAAGACCGGAGAGGCGCGGGCTGTCGGTGGAGCAGAAACTGGAATTGTCCCATATGCTGCGGCAGGAACAGGACTACAACAGAATGCAGATGGATCAGCGGGAGATGCTGGTCTACGGGGCAAAGAGCAGGAACAGGAGGGAAAGAAGGTACAGAGACGCAGGATTAAAAAGCGGATACGGCAGAACATCCATGCTGCGGGCGGCGGAAGTAGAAGATGAGCAGCAGGAGATCGCATGGCAGAAGATGCAGAAAAGGAACCGGATGTCACTTATGATGCGCGGTTTCTTTTCTGTACTTCTTTTTGTGATCGTGCTGTTGATGCGGTTTTCGGGACTGCGGATCGGCAGCGTGGATTATCAGAACCTGATCCGCTCTCTGAGCAGCGAAGAGTTTATAAATGGAATTGATTTTGAGGAGGTGATTCCCGATATGAATCAGGAGCAGCCGGTGCAGGAGACGGAAAAAGGTGCGTCTTCAGATAAAACAATGTAATATTTTAATGGCAAGTTTAAAGGCGCATGAAAACAGCAATGTGAAACATGTGCCTTTTACGCACATATCCATTTCAATCGTCAGTCAAGTTTTCGTTTGTAAGGTGAAAAGCTTTTTTATATTCATCCAGAGAACTGATAAAGGCTTTTACGGCTATCAGTTCGGCTTCATTCATCTGTTCGATCTCCGAGATGACCTTTCTCTGTATGGGACTCAGGTTTTTTGTCCTGTACTTCAAATTCATTTTTGGTTCCATCCCATTCAATATCCAATCTACGGAATAACCGTACCGCTCCGCTATCAGATTAGCCGTGGAGTTGGACAATCCGCTTTCACCGCGCAATAGTTTAGATATATAGCTCTCAGTGACATTGATACTTTTTGCAAATTCTTTTTGTTTTAAGCCATTCTCGGAAATGATATATCGAATCCTGTCTGATAAATCCATTATTTTCACCTCATGAAGTTTAGCATATCAAAAAAAATGTAGTCAGTCAAGATGAATATATTGACAATGTAGTTAATACATAATACAATGTAGTCATTCAATAATGCAAAGGAGGAAATAGATGGATATGAAGAAGGAAGAACTGATAAGCGAACTTACTGATTTTGTGATGACTTCATCAGATGCAGATAATATGATCGTTTCAATTTTCATTGCCGGTATGCAGGCAAAAGGAAATATGCTTTTGAGCGTCCCTGCACAGGAGAGCGATAGACAGTCTCATGATTAGAAGTGAGGGGAATGGTGCGGAAAAGGAGATAGAAATGTTTTGTACAAACTGTGGGAAACCGCTGCGGGAAGGGGCGCGGTTTTGTGATAACTGCGGGAAAGCCGTGGGAGAAGAAGCAATCCGGGAAGCGGATGCACAGGCAGTGATGCAGACGGTGGGCATCCGAAGAGAAAATAAACAGGGATTTTGGCGTTTTGGTCTTGCAGCCTGTTGTTTTATGGCGGTATTGCTGGGAGTCGGCGCGGTTGTATTTGGATGGCGGCAGATAGGAGGATCAGAAGATTCTTGGGAGGAGGATACAGATTCGGAGACGGAAAATGAGAAAGAGTTCGAGGCTGAATCAGAGAAGGAATCCGATAGAGGAAATGATCTTGGTGAAGAAAGAGACGGGGAATGGGTTCTGACAAAATGGGCGTTATATGAAGAATATGGAGATGGCGATACAGAGATTCTTTCTTTGTGGGAATTTGAGTATGATGAATTGGGAAATAAGAGAAAGACTGTATGGTATGACTGGGAAGGAGATGTTCAGGAAGAGTACGAGTACGATGAAGAGGGAAATCTGAGAAAGAAAACAGAGACTTTTAAAGACGGCGCGGAAGCACCGGCAGCGGCTGAAGATCCATCGGATATGGAATCGGAGCCAATGGAAGAAGTATATCAATACGTAGATGAATACGATGCAGAAGGAAATTGGGTAAGAAACGCGGAGTATGGAAAAAACGGAAGCCTGATTGAGGAATCTGATCGCAGGATTGCGTATACATATGATGCGCAGGGAAAGATGATAAAAGAAGAATTTTATGGTACGGGGGATGCTGTACTTGATTGGACAGAATATGAATATGATGCAGACGGAAGGTTGCTGAAAAAATGCGGGTATGATATAGAGCATGACGGAGCGGCTTATTGGACAGATTACAGTTATGATGACGGCGGCAGAACGGAAACAGGATATATAAATCCCGCATCCGGTGATGCATCGGTGAGTGGGAAGTGCAATTATGATATAAATGGAAATATGACAGAACATGTCAGTTATGATACCGACGGGAATATTTTGTGGGGGCGCCAGTACGAATATGATACCTTTGGGAATCCGGTCAAGGTGACATATGATCAGGATGATTTTCATGGAGAGGTGGAATTCGGTTTGATGGAGGCGCTGGGGAAAAAAGTATATGTAATAGATGAAGTGGGCAAAGATTTCCTCAGTGAAGGGTACGAGAGGACATCTTTTGATAAGTATGAGGCGATGGGCGACGCATACGGCATATTCAGTATTCCGACAAAGGAAACGTTTGAAACGGATGAAGGAGAATATGGTAACTGGGCGGAATTGCGGTATGAGTACGACGAAGAAGGAAAACTGACAGGAGCGGAAATCATAAGCTTATCGAGTGACTATTATCTGAGATTAGGAGGGACCTTTGAGTTCCGGTATGATGACAACGGAAATCTTACGGAAGTTGACTGTTATGATGCAGAGGGAAACAGGATACTTTGGCAGGAATATGAATATATGAAAGTGGAGTGATCATCAGCGGAGACAAAAGAGGGAGGGAAGCCGATGCCGTTTATTATATTTGTTTACATAAAGGATGCCTGTTATCGGGCAACATTGGCGATAGATGGCGTTGTGACGGTAGGGGGCGGAAGACATGACACTATTTTTCTGCCGGACTGCGGCATGGAACAGGCACAGTTTTCCTTTGAGGCAAAAACAGACCGGGTGACATTGTGTGCGAAAAAGGGCGTGTTTTTCAACGGATCGGAAATATCGGAAGCGGAGGTTTCATCAGGGGACAGCTTTGTTTTCGGGGAAGTTTCCGTATATTTGTGCGAAAAGCAGAATGATTATGAGAGTCCCGTTTTTCTTCCCGAGAACGGGACGATAACGATCGGGAGGAGTAGAAGCTGCGAGATATGCCTTGCTGACAGGCGGGTGTCATCCAGGCACGCCGAGATCGTATGCGGGAATGGCAGATATAGGCTGAAAGATTTGGAGAGCAAAAACCATACTTTCGTGAACGGCAGGCGCATAACGGCGTGCGATCTGGAGGAGGGGGATTCCATTCTGATCGGCAGCTTTGAAATCCTGTTCAACACGGGGAGTTTCTCTTTTCTCAACACGGGGGATATGCTGAAACTAAATTTGGGCAGGGAGGATATGGTTCGCAGATATCCGTTTTTCCGGCGGTCTCCGCGTCTTGGCATTTCCGAAGACACTGCGAAGATCGAAGTACAGGCACCGCCCCATACGGGGGAAAAGCCGCAGATCAACTGGCTGGTCGTATTTTTGCCGCCTATTGTTATGGTGGGGATATCTGTGGCGATGACGGTCTTCAGCGAGGGGAGCCTTATGAATCTGATGTATATTTTGCCGATGTCAGCCGTTACGCTTTTGACTACGATTATTTCATATACCGCGCAGGTGAGGAAATATCGACAGGAAAAAAAGCGGAAAATAAAAAGCTATGAAAAATATACGGATGAGGTGATACAGGAGATAAAAGAAGCTTACGACAGCCAGCTTGCGGCGGTGAATCGCACCAATCCGGAGACGGCATACTGCTATGATATCGTCTCCGGACGTATGCGGCGTCTGTGGGAGCGTTCGCCGGAGGATGTGGATTTTCTGGATATCCGTCTGGGAAAGGGAGCGGTGCCTTTAGAAAAAGAGATCGTACTGCCGAATGCCGCTGTCGGGGAAGATGCGGAACCCCGGCTTTCCCGACTGCAGGAATATGTAAAGGAGATGCGTTCAGTCAGGGATATAGCGGTGACACTGCCGCTACACGGGGCCGGACTGGTCGGGGTGGTGGGAAACCGGAAGATCGCAATAAAGGCGGTTCAAAACGGAATCGTCCAACTCGTGACGAATCACAGCTATGCGGATGTAAAGCTGGCGGTGATTGCGCAGGAGGATGATTATGATGAATGGAGTTGGACGAGATGGCTTCCTCATACTTGGGACGGGGAGAAGAGAACACGTTTTGTCTCATCGGATAAAAAACAGGCGTCAGAACTGCTCGGCTGTTTTGAAGAAATTTTGAGAAAGCGGGAGGAGGCGTCAGAACAAAACAGGTATCAGGGACAGGTATCGCTGCCCCATATTGTTATGATCATCACGGATTCTTCCGTCGTGGAAAACAGGGATTTCTTTCGTCTGGCAGCAAATCCGGAGACTGGTATGACAGTATTTCTCATGTTTGACAGCTTGCGCAGGCTGCCGAAAGAGTGCGGCTGGTTTATCGAACTGGGCGGTATGGGCGGCACAGTATATTCCCGGGCTGACAGCGCAAAAAAAACATCGTTTGCTTTGGATATCTTCGAGGAATATGAAAAATTTGCGAGGGCAATGGCGCCCATCCGGGACACAGGCGCCGTACAAAACAGCGCCATGCCATCTTCTGTTACGTTTTATCAGGGGTATGGAGTTAAAGATGTTTCGGAGTTTCGGATGATCCGGAGATGGAGTGCGGCAAAGCCCTATGAGACACTGGCTGTTCCCGTCGGGATAAAGGAGAACGGAAAGCCGTTTTTATTTGATATACATGAAAAGGCGCATGGTCCCCACGGGCTTGTTGCAGGAACGACAGGTTCCGGGAAATCGGAGGTGCTCCAGACCTATATTCTCTCAATGTGTCTGCATTTCCCCCCGGAAGCAGTCTCCTTTGTGCTGATCGATTTTAAGGGGACCGGATTGGCAGGTTCCCTCAAGGGGCTACCGCATATTGCGGGAGTGATCACGGATATTGATGAGAATATCCAAAGAAACCTGTTTTCTCTGGAAGCGGAAATAGAGCGCCGGAAAAGGTTGTTTGCGGCGGTGTCCGGTGAGGAAAAAAAGATTCAGGATATTTATGAGTATCAAAAAGAATATTACAGCGGGGAACTTGGGGAGCCGCTGTCCCACCTGATCGTTGTGATCGATGAATTTACGGAACTGAAATCGAAATTTCCGGATTTTATGGCTGCCGTGGAGAGGGCTTCACGGGTGGGACGGACACTGGGAATTCATTTACTTCTTGCGACACAGAAGCCCGGCGGTTCCATCTCCGATGAGATGAGGGCGAATGCCAATTTTAAGTGGTGTCTGCGGGTGAAGGAGGGGGAAAGCAGCGAAGTGCTCGGAAGAGCGGAAGCAGAAAGGATACCGCAGGAATATCCGGGAAGGGCGTACATTCAGGTAGGGAACAACGAGATATTTGAACTCGTGCAGACTTATTACAGCGGGGCTGAGATCTATGGGGAGGAAGAGGAAAAGAATCTCCGGGTTTCCTTTGTGGATGCCGCAGGACGCAGGGAAACTGTAGAGATGGGCAAAATATCCTCGGGCGAGGAGAGAGGAAAGGAACTGCTTTCCATCGTAAAATATATTTCCGAGGAGGCGGGGAAAGCATCTGTATATCCGGCGAAAAAGATATGGGAGGACAGCCTGCCAAAGCGTCTGTCTCTGCCGGAATTGCCGGACGTGCCGCACGCTTCTTTCCCGGCTGTGGCGATAGGGCTGGTCGATGACCCGCACCATCAGAGACAGTATCCCTGCGTAATTGATTTTGCAGCGGATGGGAACCTTATCATTTACGGTGCGCCCGGTACGGGCAAGACCTGTATGCTGCAGACGCTCATCGTATCGCTGGCGCGGAGATATACGCCGGAGGAGATCCATATCTATGTGATGGATTTCGGAAGCTGGAGTATGAATAATCTGAGGGAGCTTCCGCATATCGGCGGCATAGCGGAGGGAAATGAAGAGGAAAAACTGAATAATCTCTCCAAGATGCTCTTGGATGAGCTGGATCGGCGGAAAGCCCTGTTTGCGCGGAGTGGCGCCGGAACCTTTTCGGCGTACAGGGAGATCGGCGGCAAAGAGATACCGGCTGTTATCGTAGCCGTGGATCATTTTGCCCCGATCCGCGAAATGTATCCGGATATCGAGGACGTATTTGTGCGCCTTTCCAGAGAGGGGAGCGGGTTCGGCATATTCCTTGTGATAACGGCGGGCGCCGTGAGCGGAAGCGTCGGTTATAACCTGACGCAGAACTGCAAGCAGGCGCTGACGCTTTGGATGACAGAGAAAGCGGATTACAGGGAGATCGTGGGCGACACGGAAGGATTGGAGCCGGAGAAAACTGCGGGCAGGGGACTTGTCCGGGGAAAACCGCCGATGGAATTTCAGGCTGCCCTCGCAGTCAGAGCTGAAAATGACAGGGATTATATTTCGGAACTCAGGGAGTTCTGCAGGCGGGCAGCGGATGGATGGATGGGCAGCCTTCCGCGGGAAATACCGGTGATGCCGGACGTGGTACTGCAGGAGCATATCGGGAATGCGTGGTCTGAGGGCATCGTTGTGGGATTGTCTGAGGAGAAAATTGAGCCGCTCATGCTTCCTCCAGAGAACCGCTTCATGCTGATATCGGGAACGGAAAAAAGTGGGAAGACCAATATGATCCGGCTGCTGTCGGGGCAGCTTCGGAAAACGCAGACGATAGCTGTCATTGGGACAGGGGCGGATGAGGACGCGGAGAGGAAGATCGCGGAGACTGTGGGAAAGGTAAACAGGGGGGAGAAAACAGCCCTTTTGATAGACGACCTGCCGGGATGGCTGACAAGGACAGAGCCTGAGACGGCGGATATGCTGGAAGAACTGGTGGTGAGGCGGGACGATCATTTTTCACTGTATGCGTCAGGCGATGCGGATGAACTGATCCGTGCCGAGGGAGGCGTTATCCCTGAGATGATACGTTCCGGGTGTTTCATTCTGCTCGGCAGCAGTTTTCAGGAGCACAGCGGAGATTTTGAGGCGGACAATATCGGATATGTACAGAGGGAAAGGCAGATGCCGCCCGGCGGCGGATATCTGATCTGGAAGAGAAAAGCGACAGCGTTCAAAGCAATCTTTTGGGAGCCTTTGTAATCGATACAGAAAGACAGGAGGAGATATAGTGTATGAGAGCAATGTAAGGCGCCGGGCAGCGGACCTCTCGCGGGAAGTGCAGTGCGCAAAAAATGAGAGGAAAAAAGTTAGCGCTCAGGTGGAGGAATCGGGCAGATGGTGGAAAGGTGAGGGCGGCGGCGCATTTGTGCAGGCATACCGCGACATAGACCGGGATGCCGGGAAATCCCTGCTATATGCACAGCGGGCGGCGGACGGGCTCTACAGGCTCGAGGGATTGATCCGGAGAGCGGAACAGGAACGCAAAAATAAGGCGGAAAAAAATTTGTGAGATAAGCCGTACCGGAAACTGCAGGACGGCTGTAATAAAAAAAGAAAAGGAGAGATGGGACATGGCAGACAGGATTAAATTAAGTGCAGGCGAGGCATCGGCGGCAGTGCGTTCGATCAGGGGAAAGGCGCAGGAAGCGCAGAATGTTGTGAAGAATCTCCAGCGCGACGTGAACAATGTGAAATCGTGGTGGGAAGGGGATTCCGCAATGGCTTTCGTGGATGAATTCACCAGATCCAAAAAGGAGTTCGACAAGATGATCGAGTGCATCAACAAGTACGGCGATCTGCTCACAAAGGCGATCGAGATCCAGCAGAAAGCCGATGCGGACATCGCGCGGCAGATGCGATCATGAAGATATGGGATAATACTGTTTGGACGAGTATGACCGGTTGCACATAAGGTGAAGAGAGATGGCAGAACTGACACAGGAAGAAAAGTTAATATTGAATTCCTTCGTGTATATTGATATGGATCTGCAGCAATATGACGGTTGGAAGCTTGCCGATGTTGTCCGGGAGATGGAGGCGAAGGGCGGCTGGGGAAATGAGACGCTGAATGAAAAACAATGTGAGGACGTCTTCCGGGCGATAGAGAACAGTTCCTCCCTCGGGAACCTTGAGGTGTTCCAGAAGCAGGAAAGCGATTATGCGCCATACAGCAAAGCGCGCATCATGGTCTTAAAAAACGGCAGTGAACCGATCGTGGTATTTCACGGGACAGAGGGCTTGCTGGAAACGGCAGGCGATATATCCGGGGCGTTTGAAGTGAATACTTTATCGCAGCGGAATGCTCTGGCTTATATCAATATGCTGCATGACAGGTACGGGTTTGAGAATATTTCCGTCACCGGACACTCCAACGGCGGGAATAAAGCTATGTATGCAGCGGTATTGTCAGACTATGTGACGGACTGCTACGCTGTTGATGCGCAGGGATTTTCCCCGGCGTTCCTGACAAAGTATGATCGGCAGATCAGGGAGAAGCAGGATAAGATCACGCTGATCGCATCCGAGAAATCGACAGTCAAGGATGCATGGTTTCCAATCGCGGGAAAAACAATCTATATATCGTCGGACGGCATCGCGGAGGAGGGGAAGCTGGGATGTTTTTCGTATCACAGGCCTGCCGTGCTCTACACGGTGGCGGAGGACGGTACAGTTGAGCTGCGCGGGGAGACGGTTCGCTCTGACTGGTCGATTTTTTTTGGTGGGTTTACACAGGTTCTCTCGGCATGCTTTTCCATCCCGCAGACAGGCATCGTTTTCTTTGAGGCGCTGGTGTCGGATATGTCGGACTGGTATGCCCGTTCCTCACTGTTGGGGAACGGAATCGAATCGTTATGGCAGGGCTTGTTGTCAGGAACCCCGGATGGGCTGAAAGGCATGTGGCAGCGGCTGACGGGCGCAGAAGGATGGGGGAATGCGGTTGATTCGCCGGACGCTCTGAGAACCGTGGAGAACAGTATCCCGCTTTTGACGGATATTCTGGCATCCTGTGTCGCTTTTGCGGGGATGCTTTCTCCTCTTTCGGGGATGTCGGATACGGATGGGGTAGCTGGCACCAGCAGGGATATCGCGAGAGTGGTGACGGCGGCGGCAGCGGTCTGCGCGCTGATCAAGGCATTTGAGATTTCGCTGACAGCCCTGTTGAAAGCGGGAATCACTGTGGCAAAAGCAACCGGGCTGGCAGCAGGATGCGCCCTCGTCTGGCTGGGGGAGAAGTTGGTATCTCTCGGAAGGGCGGCGGCTGACGGGCTCGGCAGAGTATTTGACTGGCTGGCGGGTAAAGGGAAGATGAAAACGGTGCATGTGAAAGCGGCGAAAGAAGCCGCCCGGCTGGGAGCGGATTCGTTCTCGACATCTGCGGGGGAATCCCTGCGCGGTGTAAAGGGCGCTAAGTGGGTCTACGGGGTATTTTCCTCGCCAGCAGCCGTGATCGCCCATGCGCGTGATCTCGATGTCACCATGTCGAAAGTGGAGGAGATGCGAAACTGGATATCGCGTCTGCGGCAGTATTACGGCGATGTCGGGAATGCTGCGGGCAGGGCGGATGCTCTGGCGGGGGAAGTGTATTGCCGCTACACGGAATCCTATGTGCGGCGCTGCTGCAGTGATATCCGGAACGATATCAGGAGCGCGCGGAAATATCTGGGCATGGCGGAACGGGAGTTAGAGCGGAAACAGAGGATGCTGTCAGCGGCGGCGGACTCCTACCGCGGGGCGGACAGGAGAGCGGCGGGTCTGGAGAAAGGATTTGCATAGAGGAAAGGCTGATATGGTGGAAAATGTGATCGTCACGCTCGTCTTTGAGGAGCAGGAATTTGACATGGAACTGCCGGCAGGAATCGAAGTCTCACGGTTGAAACCGTTGCTCTGCGAGGCGATGCGGAGGAAGGGATTGTACCTGACGGAAGAATTTGAGTTAGAGGGAGGCGGCGGTCTGCTGAAAAAGACGGATACTCTGTACGGGGCAGGCGTCTGGGATGGCAGTTTCTTAAAGATCGTGCGGAAAGGACAGGATGAAGCTTTTATTTGAGTGTGCTGTTGTTTCCCATATAGGAAATTGCAGAAAGAATCATGAGGATAATTTTTATATCGGGGAGATGCTTTCGCCGGAGGAACAGATGTCCCTTTCCGGAGAGGGGGAGAGGAGCATCCGGAAAGAGTGCACTGCGGATAACAGCAGAAACAGGGTCTTTGCGGTCAGCGACGGGATGGGCGGACACAAAAACGGCGAGTTGGCAAGCTGCATCGCGGCGAAGGAATTATGCCTGTTTTCTGCGTCGGATCACAGGAGGGCTTTCAAAAGAAGGCGGGATAAGTTTCGATACATACAGGATTTTCAGGATATGATACGCCGGACAAACAAAAAAATACTGGAACATCCGGAAGGCGGCAGCGGGATAGAGCAGATGGGGGCGACCTTTAGCGGAGTGATCTTTTTTGCGGGGGAAATGGTTCCGTTTCATATCGGTGATAGCGCCGTCTTTCTCTGGGAAAAAGGAGAGCTGCGTAAGCTGACGGAGGATGACGCGGAATTTTATCCGAAGGCGGGAGATGGGGATCGCGCGGAAAGAGGAAACAGGCGGCTGACAAAATATCTCGGGATACCGGAGACAGGCGGCTTTCTCACCGCCACGGTATCCGATCCGATTTCTCTTCGCGGGGGACAGATCATTTTGGTCTCCACGGACGGGCTCACGGACAGCCTGTCTGAGGAAAAAATTGCCGGGATTCTCTCGGCGCATAAAGATAATGCTGCAGATGCGGCAAAAGTACTGACAGACTGCGCTCTTGCCGATCCCGGGGGAGGATGTGACAACATTACGGCAGTGGTGGTGAGAGTGAGAAAAGGGAGGAGAAGATTATGAATGACAGAAACCTGATCGGAGAGCGGTTACAGGGGTATACCATTACGCAGAAACTTGGCAGCGGGGGGTATGGCACTGTCTATCTGGGGAGGAAAGAGGAGCTGGGGAAAGAATATCTGACCGCTGTCAAATATGTTTCTCTGCCGGATGCAGAGGGCTATGAAGCTGCCTTGGAGGATTATGGTTATGACAGATCCGCCGTGCAGGAACATTTTGAAAAAATGGTCGCGGAAATTACGGCTGAGATCAACACCCTGCTGGAACTGAGCAAGAAAGATAACCGTTATATTGTGGCATATTATGACCATGAGATCCGGGAATTTGAGAACCCACTGCGGTTTGAAATCTTTATGCGCATGGAGTATCTGACGCCGCTCAACAAGCATATCCGGCAAAATGGCATGACGGTCGGTGCGGTGGTCAAGCTGGGGCTCAATATCTGTGACGCCCTTTCTGTATGCCATGCGAACGGCATTATGCACAGGGATATCAAAGAAGCAAATATCTTTATCAATGAGGACGGAAATTATAAACTTGGGGATTTTGGTGTGGCAAAAGCTGCGATCGAGACGACGCAGGCGGGATCGATCAAGGGGACAGCATCCTATATGGCGCCGGAAATTTATCTGCGGGAACCATATGATACCAGCGTGGATATTTATTCACTGGGGATCGTTCTGTATAAATTGTTAAATTGTCAGAGGCTTCCGTTTATGCCGGAGGCTCCGGCGGTATTTACCGTGGACGACAAAAATCTTGCCGAGACGAGGAGATTAAAGGGGGAGACGCCGCCTCTTCCAATGAATGCAAAAAACCGTCTTGGCGAGATCGTGGTAAAAGCATGCTCAGCAAAAAAGGATCGGTATAAGAGCGCAGAGGAATGCAAGAGGGAACTGCAGGAATTTTTGGAGACGCTCTCCTGGGAGGAGTATAACGAAGAGGTGGTGCCTCCGATGGCGGAGGGCAGTGATATCTCCGCGGAAAGCACAGTGAATTCCTATACACAGACACAGGGGGCGACCGTGACAATGGGGGCGCAGAGCAGCGGGCAGAGCGTGACGCCTGCGGCGTCGCATAATCCCTATGCGAAAAAATCCGGAAAGAAAAGGCAGGGGCTTTTGTTGGTTGGGGCTGGAGCACTTATCTGTCTTATTATTGCGGGGATCATCGGTATTTCCCGCGTGGCGGATCCGCTGGAGCGGTTTCAGGCAGCGATAGAGGAAAATGATTATATAAAAGCGGCGCAGCTATATCAGGATAAACTGAAAGACAGCGGCAGTGAAAAAGTTGCCGAGGCGGGAACGTTTCTTGTCAGTCAGGCGGAGAACATATGGGTAAAATACGAGGCGGGCGAAATAGAATACGAGGAGGCGCTGAATCAGTTACAGGAGATGGAGAGGCTGGGGATCGCCGACACTTTGGAGATCAGGCAGGTCATAGATCAGGTAAACGATATGCGCACTTCACGGGCAGCGTATGAGAGCGCGCAGGCGGATATGGAGGTGGGCGATTACGAGAGTGCCATCGGCAATTACCGCAAAGTGATCGCGGAAGATGCGAATTATCCGGACGCGCAGTCACAGCTCACGGAGGCGGTGAAGAAATACAAGGAGGAAGTGCTCGGATCTTTGACGGAGCTTGAGAAAGACAAGCAGTTTGAGGAAGCGATCGCCGCTTTAAGGGAAGGTCTTCTCGTTGTGCCGGACGACGCCGATCTGCTGAAAAAGATCGAGGATTATGAGACAAAAATCGAGGATAACCTTACGCTGGAAATCGAGACAATTGTGCGGGATGCAAAAAATACGGCATATGTCTCTGAGGACTACGAGGCGGCGCTCTCGGAACTCAAGGCGGCGTTAGAGCAGTATCCGAATCGCGGGGAGATAGAGGCGGGAATCAGCGAGATAGAGGAAAATTATGCGACGATAATGCTCGGCGAGGCGGAAGCCCTTGCCGGTGAAAGCGAGTACCGGGAGGCGGTGGCGTTGTTGAAAGACGCCCTGAAGCTTGTGCCGTCCAGTCAGGGAATGAAGGACGCTGTATCGGAATACGAGGCGAAATACCCGGTGCTGCTCCAACAGCTCACCTATTTTACGGGGAAAGACCTGAAGAACAGCGGCCAGGAGATGGACAACATGCAGGAGATGCAGGTAAATGTTGTTTTGACGCAAGAAGGCAGTTGTTTCTTTGATAATACCTATAAGCTGGACGGGCAGTATAAGAGGATTACGGGGGTACTGTACCAGCCCTTTAACAGAAGAAGTGATACAGACACCAATAAGCTTGAGATATTTGGAGACGGGAGGTTACTGTATTCCGCGGAGATGCGGGGCGGCAGAGAACCGATCGAGTTTGATGTTGAACTGACAGAAGTGGCAGATTTTGAGATACGCTTAGTGAATAGCCACCAAGGTTATTGGGGATATTCCAAACTGGCAAATGTACAGCTTTACCAATAAAAGAAGGGGAGAAAAAGAATGTCTATTTTGTTGTTTAGTCCGTTTATTATACAAATCATTATATGGATCGTTGTATGGGTCGTTATAGGAAGTATTTTTGGCTTTGCAACCAACGCGATCATAAGGAATAAAGGATATCAGGAAAACTGGTTCTGGTGGGGGTTCTTTTTCGGGCTTATTGCGATGCTGGTGGCTCTGTCAAAGCCAGAGAAGGTGGAACCGCAGAGAACCCAGATAGATAGTGG
>ERZ808028.304-NODE-304-length-47656-cov-5.757330_pt1 | contig 47656 bp, 46 predicted proteins | sample MGYA00380184_ERZ808028 | MGnify/ENA primary metagenome ERZ808028 (study PRJEB31490, sample SAMN06133397) | mouse gut metagenome | isolation source: J8_1 | host: mice | place: China: Chengdu | collected 2015-05 ...
TCTGTCTCCACAAAGCCAGGCATACTTAATGCAATTCCTGAAATCTGGTTTTTTTCTTTTTTCTCCTGATAAATTCTGCTCAGGCTATTTAAAAATTGTCCCGAATTCTTTTTTTGTGTTTCTATCTGTCCTTTTTGAGATAAGATACCGTCTTCTGCTACAACTGCATATTTCGTATAAGTTCCTCCAACATCAATCGATAATAATTCCATATTTTTCACCGTCACAAATATATGTATGCCTATATTGTATCTTTGGATTTATTCTTTCTTGTCTTGTATTTTTCTGTAATTAGGTATGTTAAATCTCATAACATAACCCGTGCATCCATGCGCTACATATTTAATTGTCTATCATTTCTATAAATTCTCGGATACAAGTATTCCAAACATCCCATTCATGAGTTCCAGTCATTTCCATATATGTCACATCATATCCTGCCTGTACTAAGAATTCCACATAGTCTCTGGTCATCTCATAAACAAGGACATCCTCTTTCCCACAACCGATATAAATCTTTGGCAAATTTTGAGCAACCTGTTTTACATTTTCTGCTAAATACATGAGATCGTTGTTCGTACCTTTGATTTTATCAATGCCTCCAAACAGGTCATCGTAAGCTACCATATCCGCCATGTTATTTTTGTTCAGAATATTGTTCAATGCAACCAGATCACAAACTGGAGAAAACGCTCCGATTGCTGCATATCGTTCCGGAGTTGTCAAGCCATGCCGGAGAGCTCCAAAACCCCCCATTGATAAACCGGCAACAAACCGATTTTCCCTGCCTTCTAACAATGGGAATGTATTTTCTGCCCACATTGGCAATTCCTGATTGATAAAATCAAAATAAGGCAGCCCGTGAACAGCGTTAATATAAAAACCATTTTGTCCGGTTGGCATTACCAACGCAATCTGATGCTTTTCTGCATATTCTTCGACCCTGGACCAACGCATCCAGCAACTGTGATCATCTAACATCCCGTGCAAAAGATATATGCTTCTGAATTTGCGCCCAGGTTCATATAATTCATCCAACGAATGAAAAATCACGTCTCCATTATGCATTGATGGAAGATATACGGTGACATCTACATAATTCATTAAATATTTTGAATAAAAATTGCATTGCAAAACTGACATTCAAATTTCCTCCTGTCTGTTATACCCTCTGTAAATGGTATTCTTCTATTTGCCATATCTCCATTATGTCAGGCAAAATGCTTCATTCAAGCCTTCTGCCTGACGTCAACAATATGACGTTCCATACAAATTACCATTATTTCCTGATTCTTGCAAAACGCTCAGCTGCCATTTCCGTCTTTTTCTTTATCAAAGATTTTTCATGGCGGATAGTTTGGAACACATCAAACCCCAATGCTATCAAAAGAATAGATCCTTTAGCTATATACTGATAATTTTGTTGAATACCTGCAAGCTGCATTCCATTTGCAAAAATGGCCATAATTAGAACTCCTGCAAGGACCCCTGTCAGCTTTCCCTTTCCTCCATTAATACTGACACCTCCAAGGAGAATCGCTGTGATGACTGTAAATTCTGTCCCTGGACCATACGCAGACTGTGAGGAACCCATTCTGGCATGTAGCATAATGGCCGATAAGCCAATAAAAATTCCTGCAATGATCGCAATCAAATATCGAATCCATTTTACCTTAATTACAGCTAATCTTGTCGCCTCTTCATTACCACCTAATGCATAAATGTAACGGCCTGTATAAGTTTTCTTCAAGAAAATATCCATGACGATAAACAATATTGCTGCAAGAATGATTGGAAAAGGAACCCCCTCATAGCCTCCTATGGCAAGCACTTTTCCCTGCCCAATAAAACGATACGCTTCTGAAGTCAACTTGATTACCTTTGATTGAGAAACCAAGTAAGAAATACCTTGATAAATTGTCATTGTACCTAGGGTCACAATCAGCACAGACAGCCTGAGAAGCTGGGATAAAAATGTATTCAAAAGACTGAGCATGATTGCTAATGCAACTCCAACAATAATTGCAATACCGGCTGAGACATTATAATTTTCCATCAAAATCGCACATAACACGCCGCAACTTGACATAATATAGCCTACAGAAAGATCCATTGCCCCAGAAAGCATTAGAAAAGTGACTCCAATTGCTACGACAAGCACATAGGCATTTGCATTTAAAAGATTGATAATATTAGCAATGCTCAAAAAGTTTCTACTTGAAATTGCAAAAATCAAAACCAAGATAAGCAAGATAACCCATGTAAAATTCTCCTGTATTTTTTCTTTTAATATATCCAATCTGTTTTTCTCCATAATCCCACCTCTATATTCCGGATGCAAATTCCATCACTCTACTCTGTGAAAACTCTTCCTTTGTCAAAGTCCCTGTCATAACTCCCTCTGAGAGTACGATAATACGGTCACTCATTCCCAGCAATTCTTCCATATCTGATGTTATCATGAGGATTGCCTTTCCTTGCTCCGCTAAAGTATTCATCAATTTATAAATCTCCTGTTTTGCACCAACATCAATTCCTCTGGTCGGTTCATCAAAGATAATTACCTCTGTTCCGGAAGCAAGCGTTTTTGCAAGAACTACTTTCTGTTGATTACCACCAGACAAATTTGCAACTTCCATTTTTCCAGACGGGGCTTTAATTTTAAGCATTTCGAAATATTTTTTTGATAATTCTCGAACTTTTTTCGTGCTGACAAATTGCCCTTGCGAACATGCTTTTAGATTCATGAGTGCAATGTTCCAATCAATCGAAAACGAAAGAAATGCACCTTCAGTTTTCCGATCTTCTGGTATTAATCCTATTCCACAAGCCACTGCATCAAAAGGAGTTTTCATATGAACAGGAGTACCGTCAACAAGAATTTCCCCAGAGTCCGGAATGACTGCCCCATAAAGCATCTTAGCTAGTTCTGTCCGTCCTGCTCCGACCAGACCGGCCAGACCCAATATCTCTCCGCGCCTTACTTGAAAGCTGATCCCATAATCCCCATTTCCACAGAGATTTTTCAACTCCAGTAGTGGTTCCCCGATCTTGCAGTTTCTAGAGGGACATGTTTCGTCCAGTTCACGCCCAACCATCAAATTGATAAGTTCCTTTCGTGTAATATCCTGAATCTTTCTCGTCTCTATGTATTGCCCATCGCGCATAATACTAACTCGATCCGAAATACTGAAAATCTCATCTAATCGATGTGAAATATAAATTATCGTAATCCCCTGTTCCTTCAGCGTCCGTACTATCCGGAACATCGCTTCTACCTCTGCAACCGCAAGGGTAGCGCTTGGTTCGTCCATAATCAGAAGCCTTACATTTCTAGATATCGCTTTTGCAATTTCTACTAATTGTTGTTTTGCCGTTGATAATGTTCCAACTTCTGCATGTGTGTCAATCTCAATATTAAATTTCTGAAATATTTCCTTGGCTTTCTGATGCATTTCTTCATCATTTATAAATCTACCCGTTCCAATCTTCTCTCCAAGAAAAATATTATCGGCAACTGAAAGTGTGGGAATAAGATTAAACTCCTGATAAATGACTCCAATACCCTTTTGCCGTGCCAGGATCGGTGTCATTGCTTGATAGCCATTTCCGTCAATCAAAATTTCCCCGGCACTAGGTTCAATCGCACCTGCGATAATTTTGATCATCGTTGATTTACCGGCACCATTTTCTCCCATCAGTGAATGGACTTCACCTGACTCAAAGGATAACGATACATTATCAAGTGCTGTTACTCCGGGATAGAATTTAGAAATATTTTTTAATTCCAACAATGTACTCATGCTAAATACCCCCGTTTTATTACGATATATTTTCGGTTCTAAGAAAAAACTAAATAGTCTAGAACTTATTCTACTGTAAAATACTCTTCAATATTATCAGTATCCACAGTCGTAATTTCTTTATAAACAATTCTTGTATCTTCATCATCAAATTCAATTGTTCCCTGAAGTGCCGCAAGTATTTGTTCATCGAGATTAAGTCCAGGTACAACCGTAGCAATCACGGTACTTTTTCCATCTTTTGCTGCCGTAATATTTGCGTAAGTAGCTGTAGATTGATCTACAGTAATGTTAGCGATTTCAGATAAGACGATACCTGATGTACCTTTCAGTATTTCATCAATTGCATTTGCGAATGTATCGGAATATGACATAATACATTTAACATCAGGATAATTCTGAAGCATAACCGCCCCATATTCCATGACTTCCGTGCTGTAATTGTCAATGCTTAGCTCATACTCTACATCAATTCTTGCCTTATCTGTATAATTAGTAATATTATAGAAAGCTTCGCATCGCTCTACGTCAAGAGGGCGGAACGGAAAACTGTAAAGTGCAACGCCAACGGATTCCGCATCTGCAGTCGGAAAGGTTTCCTCAATCCACTCAGCAGCAGCCTGTGCCACCGCATCACCTACCTGTGCTTCACTCGCGGCAATACCAACATCATAGGCATCCATATTCTCTGTCACAGAACCTGTCATTACCACGAAGATTCCCTCTTTTCTGGCCCGAGTTAATGCATCATCAGAACTGTCATTATCCAATGGATCGATGATGATCGCATCCACGCCAGAGGTAATACAGTTTTCAATCTGTTCCAACTGTGTCGCCGCATTACTTTCTGCACTATACACCGTACAGGTAATTCCGGCATTTTCACAAACTCTTTCTGTGTTTTCTACAATGGTCATCCAGTATTCCGTGTTTGTCATCGGTGCAAGAAAAGCTACATTTTTAATTTCTGTGGTGTCATCCGCATCTGTCACATCTGCAGATTCTGTCGCAGTGCTCTCCTCAATATCTGATGTACTCTCTTCATCAGGACTGCCTCCACATCCTGTCAAAACACCTGCCACTAATCCTAGAATGCAAATAAACAATAATAACTTCGTACTTTTCATTTTTTCCTCCTTGTATTTTCTCTTTTTTTGTAATTCAAATATACATCAGGCAAAATGATATAATTATAAATTTTTTGCTGTTTTTTTTAATTTTTTGTGGTATATTAATTATAAAAAGGATATAAGCATTATGAAAAAAGAGATAATATACAGATTGAAAAAATTACAGAGAATCACATTTACAGACATCTATCTGTATGATTCTCTCCGTAACACAATAGAATCTTTTTATGAAACTTCCAGACATTTTGTCAATAAAGATCCGCATTTAGTAGACGCATTATCTAAAAATGCGTTATCTGCGAAATCCTATCTCTATAGCGAAAGCGAACATATTTTCTTTGCCTCTTTTGCTATAAATGAAAACAAATTTATTTTTATCGGACCAGTAGCAGATGAATCATTGTCTTTTGCACAAAAACATGATTTTCAAAAAAGGCATCATCTTCCATTTAAAGAGGACCTCTATGTTCCAGTTACAGACATCCAGATTTTCATGGATCTCGTTTCTCTTGTATACCATATCGTCATTTCCAAAGAACCTGATCCCGCTCTATTACGGACGAATTTGAATGGCAACCATTCCATCGAATACGAACGAATACATGAAAAAAAACAAGCGGATGATGATGAAATCTATCATCACACATATAAAGAAGAACGTATGTTTTCAGAAGCCATCAAAGATGGCGATTTGGAAAAAACTTTATTCTACAGTGAATTTTTGCTTCCTATTACTGGGAAATTATCAAATTCATCTCTCAACAATTTAAGAAATGTCGCAATTACGGGCATTACTATAGCAACACGCGCTGCGATTGAAGGTGGAGTGAATGTTAGTGAAGCATATCGTACCAGTGATATTTTTATCAATCGCTTTGACCGTTGTACCAACTTGCTAGAACTGCGCGAACAGATCTGTCAATCAAATACAGAATTTGTAAAGCTGGTTCAGTCTGCAATGCATAATCGAAAATATTCAACATATGTTGAGCAATGTAAATATTATATCGAAAATAATTTTCGTCATGACATTTCTCTGCCAATTCTAGCACAAGAACTCGGAATCAGCACAAGTTATCTATCTCACATTTTTTCTCAGCAAGAGTCTATGACAATCCGGCAGTACTTGGTAAACACCCGAATTCTACGCGCCAAAAATCTTTTGATTTATTCTAATAATTCTTTGCTGGAAATATGCAGTTATGTAGGATTTTCTTCACAAAGTTATTTTTCGCATGTTTTTAAGCAAAAAACCGGCATGACACCTGCTGAATATCGAAACAAATATAAAACAAACGAATTATTTAGGAGCTGAACGGTCAATTTGCGCAAAGAAAAATGTTGGCAGTGATTTTGACAGGAATGAGGACGGTTTCTCTGTTGGCTGGCTGCGGGAATGCTGCGGCTGAGGAGACATCGGCAGAATCAGCGGAGGAAGAAGTGCCTGCCGAAGAAGAAACGGCAGTGGAAGCGACCGGAGAAGAGGCATCTGAGGAGACCGGGAAAGAAGAGGCATCAGCGGAAACGGGTACGGGAAAATCAGCTTACGGTGACGTTGTGGCGAAAGACAATTACAATTTGTTGTCGACAGAGGACTTGGATTTATTGACAGGATGGTGGAACTGGTAAAAGCGGACGGCAAGAGCGCGGCGGTTACCGGAAGTGACAAGTATGTGGATGACGCAAAAGAGTCCGGCGATGCGGGCAGCGCGGATGTGATCATCGAAGTGAAGGTTCCGGCGCAAGCAACCAGAGAACTGTGTGCGATAGAAGCGGGCGTTCTGCTAAATGAACAGGATCTGATCGGTATCATGGGGACGAATCAGGAAACTGCGGAAGGCATTGTTACCGCGAATGAACTTCTCGGCAAGCTGGGCACGGACCCGGCGGCAGGCGACATCATTGCCTGCGGATTTGACTCCGGTGCGACCATCATCGGCGCGATCGAAAGCGGAACCATGTACGGTGCGGTGACACAGTCCCCGAGATATCAGGGACAGATCACGGTGGATCTTTTGACAATGATCGCAAACGGCGAGGAAGTGAAAGACGAGGAGACGCTGGCGTTCTGGTACAATGCGGAAAACATGAACGACCCGGAAATAGCGCCGAACCTTATCAAATAAATATGTAAGAATATTACCTTATGGGGCCGGAGATTTCTTCCGGTCCTGTTTTATACCATTTTTATCAAGAAAGTTTTGTCAAAGCCTCTGAAATGTATTATACTGTAATTAACAGCCGGACGGCAGGTATACATTTAGACATAAAAGGGGGTCGCGCGTTATGAAGTGCAGAAGAACACCGATAGAAGCGGAAGTGGTGAAATATGAACAGGGAAAGGGACTGGAAGACGGATACGAGCTGTGGTCGGATATCGTGACAAAGATATGGATCGTGACCGATTCGCTGATCAAAGAAGAAAGGCCGGACGGGAAGATCATGTGCCCCTACATATTCCACCGCAGAGGGCGTACTTTTATCAATGAAGGGGATTATATTATCATTGATGAGGACGGGACAAAGCATGTGTGCGGGGAGGATAAGATATTTACCCGCTATGAGCCGATTGACCTTGACAATATTTTATGACCGCACAGGAGCCTGTATACAGGAGAGGGAGTAAAAATTGACTCTGCAGCAATTAAAATATGCGCTGACAATCGCGGACTGCGGTTCCATGAATGAAGCGGCAAAGCAGCTCTTCATTTCACAGCCGAGCCTGTCGGAGACGATGAAAGAATTGGAAACGGAGATCGGCATTGAAATTTTCCTGCGCTCCAACCGGGGCATCAGCATCACGCCGGAGGGCGAGGAGTTTTTGGGCTATGCAAGGCAGGTGACGGAGCAGTTTGGCCTGTTGCAGAGCAGATATATCGGGAAAAAGAAAAAGGAAAAATTCAGCGTATCCACCCAGCACTATACGTTTGCCGTGAAGGCTTTTGTAGAGACGGTAAAAAAACTGGGGATGGAGCGCTACGAGTATGCGGTGCACGAAACCACTACCTATGATGTCATCACAAATGTCAGGTCTTTTAAAAGCGAGATCGGCGTATTATATTTGAATGATTTTAATGAAAAAGTCATGATGAAAACGATACAGGAAAACGGGCTGGAGTTTAAGGAACTGTTTTCCTGTAATACTTTTGTCTATCTCTGGGCAGGACATCCGCTGGCGGGGCAAAAAGTGATCTCGATGGAAGAGCTGGATGATTATCCATGCCTTTCTTTTGATCAGGGAAAATATCATTCCCTGTTTCTGGCGGAGGAGATGAAGAGCGATTATGAGTATAGGAGGCTGATCAAAGCAAACGACAGGGCAACGCTCTTAAACCTGATGGTGGGGCTGAACGCCTATACGCTCTGTTCCGGCATTATCTGTGAGGAATTGAACGGCAGCGATTATACGGCGGTGCCGCTAAAAGAGACGGAGCGGATGCGAATCGGCTATATTGTGAGAAAAGGGCAGAAAATCAGCAAGATCGGGAAGCTGTATATTGAGGAACTGAAGAAATATCAGGAGATGGCGATGTAGGATGCAGGGGCAGGATACAGAATGCCGTATTCAAAGGCTGCTGGATATAGGAAAAACCTATAACCAAGTAAAGGTTTCGTGTATTAGCTTTTTTTCAGGATTGGATGTATACTCTTCCTTGTCAGCAAAAGTAAGAGATGACGGCGGATGCGAAGGGTATCCGCAAAACAGAGATAAGAGGAGGAAACATTATGAAGAAAAAAGCATTGGCAGTTTTTTTGACAGGCGTGTTGACTGCGGGAATCCTGACAGGCTGCGGCGGCGCAGAGGATGCGGCAGATGTGAAACCGACAATGGAGGAGCCCGCGGAGGAAGCGGCGGCATCTGATGAGGAAACAGCACCAGCAGAGGAAGAGGCATCTGCGGAAGAAGCGGCAGTTGAGGAGAAAGGAACCATTACGGTGGCGGCGTCCCCGACACCCCATGCGGAGATTCTGGAAGCGGCAAAGCCGATCCTGGCAGAGCAGGGCTGGAATCTGGAAGTTACGGTTTTTGATGACTATGTACTGCCGAACCAGGTGGTAGACAGCGGGGAACTGGATGCAAACTATTTCCAGCATATTCCTTATCTGGATGAGTTTAACGCGGAAAGAGGGACACATCTGGTGAACGCGGGCGGCATCCACTATGAGCCTTTCGGTATTTATCCCGGCACAAAGAAGAGTCTGGATGAAGTGGCTGACGGTGATGTGATCGCAGTGCCTAACGATACCACAAACGAGGCGAGAGCGCTGCTGCTGCTGCAGGACAACGGGCTGATCAAGTTAAAAGACGGTGCGGGACTGACGGCGACAGTACAGGATATCGTGGAAAATCCTCACAACCTTGAGATTCAGGAACTGGAGGCGGCGCAGGTGCCCAGAGTTGTGGAAGAGGTTGCTTATGTTGTGTTGAACGGCAACTATGCACTGCAGGCGGGCTTCAGCGTTGCGAAGGATTCCATCGCCTATGAGAGTGCTGACTCCGAAGCGGCTAAGACCTATGTGAATGTGATTGCGGTAGCGGAGGGCAATGAGAACAGTGAAGGAATTAAGGCGCTGGTAGATGTATTAAAGTCTGATGAGATCAAACAGTACATTAATGACAACTATGATGGAGCGGTAATTCCGTTTGACTGAATATTTGCTGATAGTATAAAGAAAACAGAAAACCTGCCATTCCTTGCGGACGGCAGGTTTTTATTTTCCGGGGCATTTCAAAATAGGGATGTTCTTTGGCTTGCAGGGTTTCAATATGTGAGATAATCATACTGCTTCTAAACGTTGATACCCGTTTTTGTAACTGGCTGTGCAGGTGCCTCTTGAAAAAAGTATATTTCGCAGACTATATAAAAGAATATTGTCAGTAAAAAATAAAAAGCCCGTCAATATGGGCTTTTTGTACTCGGCGCGACAAGATTTGAACTTGCGACCTCTGCGTCCCGAACGCAGCGCTCTACCAAGCTGAGCCACGCGCCGATCAATAAAACAAAAATACTGTATTTGCAACAACTACGATAATACCTTATTTAGGGTATGCTTGTCAAGAGCGAATTTTGTTCCTGTCAATAATTCTGGCAAATAATTCTTTGAAGAACAAAGAGGTGTTTGATCGGTCACATGATTATCCGGCGACTTTGGCGTTGTATCTTGAACCTGTGCTGTATTTGTGTTAAAATTCGGGACGATACATCAGGATTTTTTAAGGCTTGGATGCGGACGTATCGAGGATCGTAAGGCATGCCATTAAGACAGATTATAAGGGAGGGTTCAGATGGAATATACAAAGGAAAAGGTGAGGGAGCTTCTCATGGATATGGCGGAACCTGACTACGCGAAATTTTCGGGATCGCTTTTGGGGCGGGAGGCGGTGATGCTCGGCGTGCGTCTGCCGAAGATACGGGAACTCGCAAAGAAGATCGCAAAGGCGGAGGGCAGGGAATATCTGGAAGGCGTGTTATCTGATACAGACGCGGTAAATAACAGTGGAGAGGCTGACAGGAAAGACAAAAAGAACCAGGTTGGCGGCGGAAGTCCCGGGGAACGGACTGGTGGAAATGCGGCGGATGGGATCCTGTATATGGAGGAGCTGATGCTCTACGGCATGGTGATCGGCTGTATGAAAGAAAAGCTGGATGTGCTGTTTCCCTATATCAGAAGGTATGTGGCGCGGATCGATAACTGGTCTCTGTGCGATAGTTTCTGCGCAGGGCTGAAACAGACGAAAAAGCAGCCGGAATTGATGTGGGATTTTTTGCAGCCGTATCTGCGCTCGGACAAAGAGTTTGACCTGCGCTTCGGCGTGGTCATGCTGATGGATTTTTACGTGATGCCGGAATATATCGACAGGCTGCTGGAGATTTTTGACGGGATCCGCCATGAAGGGTATTACGTAAAAATGGCGGTGGCATGGGCTCTCTCGGTCTGCCTTGTGAAAGAGTGGGAGAAAAGCTTTGCCTATATGGGTTCACCGGAGAATCATCTGGATGAATTCACCTACGCGAAAACAGTGCAGAAATGCCGGGAGAGCTTTCGGCTGACAAAGGGGCAGAAGGAAAGCCTGACCGAACTGAAGGAAAAACGGATGAAATAAGGAGAAGAATGAATACGATAGATATCACAAAATTAAAACCGGATACGGATCTTGCCGGATCTGCTGCGGCTGTTTTAAAAAAGGGGGAAGGCCGCAGCCTGAAGGCGGGCGGACTGTGGATCTACGATAACGAGATCGCGGAAGTAAAGGGCGATTTTGCAGACGGGGATATTATTCCAGTGGAAGATTTTGACGGGTATTTTCTGGGATACGGTTTTATCAACAGCGCCTCTAAAATCAGGATCCGTCTGCTCTCCCGCAGGGAGGAAAACAGGATCACACCGGCCTTTCTGGAAGATCGTGTCAGGGCGGCATGGGAATACCGCAAAAATGTGACGGATACCGGAAGCTGCCGCCTGATCTTCGGCGAGGCGGATTTTCTGCCGGGGATCGTGGTGGATAAGTTTTCCGATGTCCTCGTGGTGGAATCTCTGGCGCTCGGGATCGACAGACTGAAACCGTTATTGCTGGAAGACATAAAAAAAGTGTTGGGGGAAGACGGTATAAAGATCCGGGGCATCTACGAGCGCAGCGATGCGAAAGTGCGCCTGCAGGAAGGGATGGAGCGCCGCAAAGGTTTTATCGGGGAGCCCTTCGATACGAAGGTTGAGATCACAGAGAACGGCGTCCGCTATCTGGTGGATGTGGAAGACGGACAGAAAACCGGCTTTTTTCTGGATCAGAAGAACAACCGCGCGGCGATCCGTAAACTCTGTCCGGGGAAACGTGTGCTGGACTGTTTTACCCACACCGGCTCCTTCGCCCTGAATGCCGGCATGGCGGGGGCGAACTCGGTGCTCGGCGTGGACGCGTCCGAGCTGGGCATCCTGCAGGCGCGGGAAAACGCAAGATTGAACGGTCTGGAAGATAAGGTGAAATTTGAGTGCGCCGATGTCTTTGAACTGCTGCCGAAACTGGAGGAGAAAGGGGAGAGGTACGACGTGGTGGTCCTTGATCCGCCCGCTTTTACGAAATCCAGACAGGCGACAAAGAATGCGGTGAAGGGATATCGCGAGATCAATCTGCGGGGCATGAGGCTGGTGAAGGACGGCGGCTTCCTCGCGACCTGTTCCTGCTCCCACTTCATGGAACAGGAACTTTTCGCAAAGACGATCCGGGAGGCGGCAAGGGGTGCCCATAAACGTCTGCGGCAGGTGGAGTTTCACACGCAGGCGCCGGACCATCCGATCCTCTGGGCGGCGGATGAATCCTATTACTTAAAATTTTATATTTTTCAGGTAGTGAGCGAACGGTAGATAATGATCGGAAAAAAGGAGGATCCATATGCGTTTGAACAGTATGTGCATCCGCTGTCTGGTGGATAAGCAGCAGGGAAGGATTTTGCAGTTTTCGGATGAGGAGAAGAATACGGCCTATATGAAAGAGATCGCAAAGATCATCGGGGAGAGTGAGGACGATGCAAGCTCTCCGTATCTGGTGTACCTATTTAATCAGGTGTTCAGGCGATACTTTGGGGATGTCAGAGATTATACAGAGATAAAAAAGGAGTACAATGCGTATGTGCTGGCGATGGAGGATGCACTGTATGAAGATATTTTAAATGCGGAAGATCCTCTGGCGCAGGCGATCATCTATGCGCGGATCGGAAATTATATTGATTTCGGCGCCATGCAGAACGTGGAGAAGGATGTGTTTTTAAAGCTGTTTCAGGATAAAGAAAAAAATAATCTGGACGGGGCGGTTTATCAATCTTTTTTGGACGACTGTAAAAACGGAAGGTACTTTTTGCTCATTGCGGACAATTGCGGGGAGATCGTACTGGATAAGCTGTTCATAAAGGAGTTAAAGAAACATTTTCCTCATCTGGATATCAGTGTGATGGTGCGCGGGGAGGAAGTCCTGAATGATGTCACGATAAAAGACGCGGAAGAGACAGGACTGTATGATGTGGCAAACGTGGTTTCTAATGGAACCGGCATAGGCGGGACAGTGGAGAAAATGCTGTCGGACGAGGCGAGGGCGGTTTTGGAGCGGGCAGATATCATCCTGTCAAAGGGACAGGCGAACTTTGAGACGCTGAACGGATGCGGCAGAAATATCTACTATTCTTTTCTCTGTAAATGCGACTGGTTCTCCGGGCGGTTCCAGGTGGAGAAAAATACGGGGATGTTTTTGAGAGAAAAGGCGATCAGGGCATAAACTGACTGTCACTTGTGCGCGAAGGATATGGACTATTTGAAATAAAGTGATAAAATAATACGAGGGAGAGAGAGCATGTTTATTATATGGGGATTCAGAGATCTGGATAAGGAACTGGGAAATGTGGGATATCTGCACTGCAACAGGTGCAATAACGACAGCACCTGGCGGCTTATGAAAAGGACGTCGTGGTTTACGTTGTTTTTTATTCCGGTGATACCGTTCCGCAGGGTATATTATGTGTATTGCCCTGTCTGCCGCTGGTCGACGAAGGTGCCGAAAGAAGAGGCGAAGCGGATTATGGAAAAGAATTGAACACTTTATCTGGACAAATGGCAAAGGTTATACTAATATAAAGAAAAATAAATATGCTGCTCCCCAGAAGTGAGAGGCAGACGGTTGCAAAGGAGGAGAAATTTATGGAGAAAAAGCAGCTTGACTGGTCAAATCTTGGTTTCGGTTACATTCAGACAGACGCCAGATTTGTCGCTAACTACAAAAACGGGGCGTGGGATGAGGGCGCTATTGTGACGGACGCCAACATCGTCCTGAATGAATGCGCAGGCGTGTTCCAGTACGCACAGACGATCTTTGAAGGATTAAAAGCCTACACGACGGAAGACGGACATATCGTATGTTTCCGTCCCGACTTAAACGCCTCCAGAATGGCAGATTCCGCGAAGAGGCTGGAAATGCCGGTATTTCCGGAGGAAAAGTTTGTGGATGCGGTGGTTGAGGTGGTAAAGGCGAATGCGGCGTATGTGCCTCCGTTCGGTTCCGGTGCGACTTTATATATCCGTCCTTATATGATGGGAACGAACCCGGTGATCGGCGTGAAACCTGCCGATGAATATATGTTCCGCATTTTTGTGACGCCTGTGGGGCCTTATTTTAAAGGCGGCGCAAAGCCCCTGACGATCAAGGTGAGCGATTTCGACAGGGCGGCGCCCCACGGCACAGGGCACATCAAAGCCGGACTGAACTATGCGATGAGCCTGCATGCCATCGTGACGGCGCATGAGGAGGGATATGCGGAGAATATGTATCTTGATCCTCAGACAAGGACGAAAGTGGAGGAAACGGGCGGCGCAAACTTTATCTTCATCACAAAGGACAATAAGCTTGTGACCCCGAAGTCAAACAGTATCCTGCCCTCCATTACAAGGCGTTCCCTTGTATATGTTGCGCAGCATTATCTGAATATGGAAGTGGAAGAGAGAGAAGTGCTTTTTGAGGAAGTGAAAGATTTCGCGGAATGCGGCCTCTGCGGCACGGCGGCGGTGATTTCTCCGGTCGGCAAGATCGTGGACCACGGTAAGGAGATCTGCCTGCCCAGCGGTATGGATGAGATGGGCCCTGTGACAAAGAAACTGTATGACACATTGACTGGCATCCAGATGGGCAAGCTGGAAGCGCCGGAGGGATGGATCAAAACGATCCTGTAAAGACAGCGAATTTTGGTGGGATGACGGGGGACTGTTATCCCACTTTTATGTATACGGATACAGAAGGAAACTTGCGGCTGCCGCAGCATATGCCTGATGCGGCGGGCGGAGAAAAGACGGTTCGTTCCGACTCGATTGAGGGACAGGGAGAGCGAAGGGAGACGCGCCATGGATGAACAGGAAAAAATGATCGAGGAAGTGCTGCGGCATCTGGATCACGAAATGGAAATAGGTGCATTGAAAATGAGCGTGAATTTCAATGAGCTGCAGGAGGAAGAGAAACTGATAGACCATAAATGCTGCCATATGTACGGCAGGCCGGTAAATGAGGTCGTGGGCTTTCTGGATATGTATTCGGATTCCTCGATGGAGAAAAATTAGAGTTCCTTTTTCAGCGTTCCGGGTGTGGTCTGGAACATCCGGTAATAGGAGCGCGTAAAAGTGGAATAGTGCTGAAAGCCGGAGGAAAAACAGGCGTCGGTGAGCGACATGCCGTGGCGGATCTTATCCCGGGCCCAGAAGAGGCGTTTCGCATTGACATACTTTCCGATGCTGTAGCCGGTTTCCTGCCGGAAGATATGCATCAGATAGCGGCGGCTGATGAAAAACTCTCTGGAGAGGGCATCGATGGAGAGGTCGCCGTCCAGATGTTCGTTGATGTAATGTAGGATCTCGGTGATCTTCTGGTTGGCAGTACCTGTTTCGATATAGCGGAAGGAGTCGGATAAAAAGCTTCTGTTAAGCTGGATCAGTAACTGGAGAAGAAGGGTGCGGCTGTATAAACCGGCGGCATACTCCCGGCTGGAAAGAGAGGCTTCCAGCTTTTCACAGAGTTTAAAAAGCGCAGGAACAGAAGAGGAGGAAGTACGGAGAACCGGAAGGGGCTCCGTCTTTTCTTTTGCCCGAATATCCGGGCAGCCTGCGGAGTGCGCCGCCGTCTGCTTTTGGAAACAGGTTTCCAGAGAATATCCGCTGTCTGTGTAGGAAGCTAAAAAATCGGATGAAACATAGAGGATGACCCTCTCATAAGGAGCCGCAGAACGGATGATGGGCCTGTGGACATCCCCTGCGCCGATCAGGACGATATCCCGGGGCTCCAGACGATAGGTGACCCCCTCTATAAAGTAATCGACATCGCCGGAGAAAAACAGAAGGATCTTATGAAAATCATGATAATGGCAATCGTACTCTTTTATTTCACGATCAGTCAGGTGGAACAGTCTGAACGGGTCGTGCAGATATCCGGTTTTTTCGTAATTTGTATCAGCCATATCCAATCCTCTGCCTTACCTCTGCGGCTGTTCTGTCGCCATGAATGTCAAAACTTCCGGCATGGGATCGATCCATACCGGAAGTTCGTTTCCATAAATTTTTTAAAATGATGTACTAGGAGAGTGCTACGCCTGCTGCCACGCCGACTAAAAGGCCCATAGCAGCCGCCGCGATGATCAGTAAGATACAAAGAATGATCTTAACGCCTACATTCAGTTTGCTTCTGATCACAACTGCGGAAACAAGAAGCGCGAGCAGAGCCCACAGCCATCCGAAGAACGGAGCAAGTATAATATCGATCACAAGGAAAATCCAGCCCCATGCAGGAATCTTCTGATACTGCCAAGGTTCACCGGTAGCACAGTTCACACCGTTGTACGCCAGTACAGGAGAAGCCATAGACTGAATAACCAGAGTTGCAGTCCTGTTGCCGAGCGGAATCGTGTATTCCGTATCAATAAAATGTGTCTTCTTTGCAAATCTGTTTAATCTCTCTGGGGGGGCACCGTTAATGCTGACTTTACTGCCCTTCAGATCAACTGAAAAAGTACCTTCGTCTGTTGTTACAGACCATGTTTTTTTTGCCATCTCGAGTCTCCCTCTCTTTCTGTGATTTTAGCGAAAGATAAATCCTCCACCACCTGTTAATTTATCACTTTAAAGGGAAAATGTCCAGTGGGGGGGTAAAATTTCCGGGATGTTTTAAAAAAAATACAAAGAAAAACACCGCCCCCATAACAATTGCTACAGAAACAGTGCTTCATGGGCCATCAGGGACTCGAACCCTGGACAAATAGATTAAGAGTCTACTGCTCTACCAACTGAGCTAATGGCCCGAACGATATAAAAGGTTATAATTTACAACGCAAGAATGATTATAGTATAATGTTTTTAAGAATGCAAGTGTTTTTTACAAAATTTAGAAAAAAATATGACAGAAACCTGGACAGGAGAGAAAGATGATATTTGAGAGTCATGCGCACTATGATGATGAAGCTTTTGATGAGGACAGGGATGAGCTGCTTTCCGGGATGCGGCGGCAGGGGATAGATTATGTGATGAATATATCATCGGACCTTTCCTCAGTCCGCACGACGCTTGCCCTGGCGGAGAAATACCCCTTTGTTTTCGCGGCAGTGGGAATACACCCAAGCGATACGGGAGAATTGAATGAAGAAAATTTTGAGTGGCTGAGAAAGCAGTGCGGACATGGGAAAGTTCTGGCAGTGGGGGAGATCGGGCTGGATTATTACTGGGACAATGTGGAGAGGGAAGTGCAGAAAAAGTGGTTTGCCAGACAGCTTGCGCTGGCGAATGAGACATCGCTCCCGGTGGTCATCCACTCCCGGGATGCGGCGAAAGATACGCTGGATATCATGAAGACAGAAAAAGCGGTGGAAAAGCGGGGAGTCATCCACTGTTTTTCCTATACAAAGGAGAGCGCAAGAGAATTTTTGAATATGGGTTATCTGATCGGAGTGGGCGGCGTGGTGACATTTCAGAATGCAAAGAAACTGCGGGAGTGTGTGGAGTATGTGCCGCTGGATTCGATCTTGCTGGAAACGGACAGCCCTTATCTTGCGCCGGTTCCCTACAGGGGGAGGCGGAACTGTTCCCTGTATCTGCCCTTTGTGGCGGAGAAGATCGCAGAGATCAAGGGGATTTCCGCGGAGGAAGTGACTGCGGCGACGGAGAAAAACGCGAAGCGGCTGTTTATGGGAAACGAGGATTTTGGAGCAGATACCGCGCGGGATGGACTGTAAGGCTGAAAGCGGAAATACAGATATCATATGTGGAAACAAATATCACACAGAGAAAGGAAACGCAAAAGGCAGAAGGGAAGAAATCATGGCAACATTGGGAATTCCGCAGAATACAATAGCGATACTGCAAAAATATCAGTTTCATTTTCAGAAAAAGTTCGGACAGAATTTTCTGATCGACACTTCTGTTTTAGAGCGGATCATATCGGCAGCCGGGATCGGGCCGGAAGACTGTGTGCTGGAGATCGGGCCGGGGATCGGCACGATGACACAGTATCTGGCCGAAAATGCAGGCAGTGTGATCGCGGTGGAGATCGATAAGGCGCTGATCCCCATTCTGGAGGAAACCCTTGCCTCCTATGAAAATGTTACGGTGATACAGGGGGATATCTTAAAGTTGGATATCAGGGAACTGGCGGAGAACTATGCGGCGGGGAAGCCGCTGAAAGTGGTGGCAAACCTGCCTTATTACATTACAACGCCGATCATTATGGGATTGTTTGAAAACGATGTACCATTATCAGGCATCACGGTCATGGTGCAAAAGGAAGTGGCACAGCGAATGCAGGCAAAACCCGGCACAAAGGATTACGGCGCCCTTTCTCTCGCGGTGCAGTATTACGCCGAGCCTGAAATAGCCGCCAATGTCCCGCCCAATTGCTTTATGCCGAGACCCACCGTGGGCAGTGCCGTGATCCACCTGAAAAGCCATGAAACCCCTCCGGTAGAAGTGCAGGATGAAAAGTTCATGTTTGACCTGATCCGCGCTGCTTTCAACCAGCGCCGCAAGATGCTCCCCAACGCCCTCATGGGTTCCGCCCTTCCGGGGCTGACCAAAGAAAATATCGCGAATGCCCTGCAAAAACTGCAGATTCCGGAAACCATACGCGGAGAAAAACTCTCCCTCGGGGATTTCGCAAAGCTTTCCAATTTATTGGGTTCCGGTGCCCGCGCATCCAAACACAATATTTAGTATATATCACTTTGACTTATAACAAAACCTATGGTACACTTTTAAGTTAGGAAATAATTTGATATTGCAGTGGTTTGTTGTGAGATGAAGTTTGAGGTGGGTACCTTTGGATAAACAGGAATATAAGATAAGATCGGAAGAAATCAGAACTTTAGTAGAAGAGAGAAATTACCGGGAAGCGGCCGATATAGCGGATACCATTGACTGGCGCAGGGTGAAGAGCGTGAAAATGCTCTGTATGATCAGCGATGTATATAAAATGGTCCGCCGCTATGAGGACAGCAAGACGATCCTTGAGATGGCTTATGAAAAGCGGCCCGGAAGCAGGATGATCGTATTTGCATTGACAGAGCTCTGTCTGAAGCTGGGAGATGTGGTAAACGCGTGGGAGTATTACAAGGAATTCTGTCAGGTCGCGCCGGACGACAGCAGAAGATATATCCTGCTCTATAAAGTGTACGCGGCGCAGGAAGTCAGCCTTGAGGAACAGATCAAGGTACTGGAGAAGCTGAAAGAGGAAGAATATATAGACCGCTGGGGATATGAACTGGCCTATCTGTATCATAAGATCGGATTCGGCACAAAATGTGTGGAAGAGTGCGACGAGATGATCCTCTGGTTCGGAGAGGGCAGATATGTGCGGAAAGCGATGGAGCTGAAGATGCTGCATGAACCCCTGACACCAAAGCAGCAGGCTCTTTACGACGGGGTAAAACAGGTGGAGATCGAGCAGGGCGATACCCGGGTCATTCCCAACCTGGATGCTGCCATTGTAAAGGAAAACGAGGGGAGAAGCGTATCGGAAGAACCTACAGTGCGGCTGCCGGTGGAGGATCTTGCGGATATACAGGTGAAGATCCTGGATAACAGCCCCTATAATACGATAAACCTGCAAAAAGAACTGGCAAAGGATATGAAGCGCCTGATGGAGGATGAGGGCGGCGCTCCGCTCTGGGAGGGCACGGATCCGGTCCTGCCGGATAGTCAAAACAGTGATTTTGTATATGGACAGGAGGGCGAAGAGGGCGTATCCTATAATCAGGAGATACCGGCGGAAGAGGAAAGTGCGGACGCGCTCTATGACGGGGATGAAGAAGAGGTCATAAACGATACAGGGGAGATCTTCATTCAGGAGACGCCCGAAGAGGAAGATGAGACGGAGACGGACCGCATTACAAAAAGCCTGATGGCGCCGATGCTGGAGGAAACACAGGAAATACCGCCCGTGCCGGATATGGAAGAGGTGTTTTTTGAGGATCCGAATACAACGGATCTGTCGGCGGCGGTTTCCCATCCGGAGATAAGGGCCATATCGGAGGATATGGAAATAGAGGAGGTCAGGGAACCGGAAGAGGCGCCGAAAAAAGAACCGGAAAGAGGACCGGTTTATGAGGAGGAAAGTTCCGCTTCCGGCGTAAAGAAAGTGATCGTACCGACAGTGCAGGGGCAGGGTGTGCTGAGACCGCCGAAGGATGTGATGCGCCCGTCGGATTTTGCGGTACAGAAATCAGGGTTTGACGAGATGCTCTCCCAGGAGCCGGACGGCCAGATTTCCCTTGTTGTACCTGAAAAAGAGAAAGTTGAAAAACAGATCACCGGTCAGATGAGCATCCAGGACATTCTGCAGGAATGGGAGCAGATGAAGAAAAATAAGGAAGCCCAGCTGAAGGACAATGTACAGAAAAGCGTGCTGGATAAGACCGGAGACATTTTTGCGGAGTTTGAGGCGTCTAAAGATTCGCTGATCAGGGAACTGGAACAGACGGCGAAAGAAGCGGAAGAGAAGGAGGCCGAAAGAGCCGCGTTAAAAGAGGCGGAGGCGGAGCGGCCTGAGGAAGACGTTTTTGAGGAGCCGGAAGAAGGAGAACCGGCGGGTCCCGGCTATATCCGGATGGAGGGAGAAACAAAAGAGCCGGCGGCAGAGGAGAACGGGGGAGAAGCGCAGACCGGACAGGAGGAGACGGAGCCCGAAAAACCGGGACAGCCGGTGGGACGGATGCAGTCGGAAGAGCGGAATTTACCGGAAGAGTTGAGGCCGGCGCCGAATGACAGACCGCTTTCCCCGGAAGAAAAAGAATTGTTTGAGGCTTTTGTACACAGCCGGAAGTCCAGAGGGCAGCTGCTCCATGTGCTGGATAATATGAGCCTTGCCGCTTATACGGGCAATGTGCTGATCACCGGTGAGGAAGATGCCGGGGCAATGAATTTCGCGAGAAATCTGGTGCGGGATCTGCAGATGTCCGACAGTAATTTCTCCGGCCGTGCGGCGAAGATCACAGGCAGGGCTTTAAATAAGAAAGATCCGGGGGATATCATTGACAAGCTGAAAAACGGCGCGCTGATCGTGGTGGAGGCAGGCGGTATGAACTGCAGCACGGCGGAGGCACTGGTGGAGGCGCTCCAGACGGAGAGCAAGGGCATCATCGTCATGCTGGTGGATACCAAGGCGGCGATAGGCAGCTTACTGGAGGTCAATGCGGTATTGAAAGATCCTTTTAATACCAGGATCGATATCGAAGCGCTGAATGACGATGCGCTGGTGGCTTACGGCAAAAAGTTTGCCTATGATAAGGAATATGGCATTGACGAAATGGGGGTTCTGGCGCTCCACACCAGGATCGCGGACATGCAGACGGCGGAACATTCTGTCACAACGACAGATGTGCGCAGGCTTGTAAAGGAAGCAATACGGCATGCGGATAAAAAGACGCCGAGGCATTTCTTTGATGTATTGATCGGCAAACGCTATGACAGTGAAGATATGATCGTGCTGAGGGAAGAAGACTTCTTCTATTATGCATAAAAAGATGCCGATGGGAACTCTCTGTCATAGAGGAAGCACAGATAAAGAATCATGAAAGAGAAGGGGAAAGGTATGGCAAAAAAGAAAAACACTCTGGACACAAGGCCGGAAGAAAAGAAAGTATTTATATCCGAGGCGGATCAGTTTCTGTTTGCCCAGGGAACACATTACGACATCTATAAGAAACTGGGAGCCCATCCTTCCGAGGAGAACGGAAAGAAGGGATATTTCTTTGGCGTATGGGCGCCCAACGCAAAAGAGATCTATGTGATCGGTGAGTTCAACGATTGGGACGAGAAGGCGAATCCGATGAAGAAGCTGGGGAGCGGCGGAATATGGAGCTGCTTTATCCCGGACGTACAGAAAAATCAGATGTATAAGTTTATGATCGTTGCTTCCGATGGGAATAAGCTTTATAAAGCGGATCCCTTTGCCAATTATGCGGAGATGCGTCCCGGAAACGCTTCCAAAACAACGGACCTTTCGGATTTCAAATGGACGGATAACATCTGGATGGGAAAACGTGACCAGAAGGATATGAAGAAAGAACCGATGGCGATCTATGAGTGCCATATCGGATCCTGGATGAAGCATCCCGACGGAACGGAGGACGGTTTCTATAATTACAGGGAGTTTGCGGACAGGGCCTGCGATTATATGAAAGAGATGGGATACACCCATATTGAGCTGATGGGGATTGCGGAATATCCGTTTGACGGCTCCTGGGGCTATCAGGTGACCGGGTATTACGCGCCTACGTCCCGGCATGGTGAACCTTCGGACTTTATGTATCTGATCAATAAATTCCACAGGGCAGGGATCGGCGTTATCCTGGACTGGGTGCCGGCTCATTTTGCGACGGATGCGCATGGTCTGGGCAGATTTGACGGGGAATGCATTTTTGAACATCCCGATCCAAGGCTTGGAGAACATCCGGACTGGGGAACAAAGATTTTTAATTACGGAAAAACGGAAGTGAAGAATTTCCTGATCGCCAACGCATTGTTCTGGTTAAAGGAATACCATGTGGACGGCATCCGTGTGGACGCGGTGGCTTCCATGCTCTATCTGGATTACGGGAAACAGGACGGACAGTGGGTGCCGAACATTTACGGCGGAAATAAGAATCTGGAGGCGATCGAGTTCTTCAAACATTTAAATTCCGTGGTGCGCGGAACCTATCCGGGATTTTTGACGATCGCCGAGGAGTCCACGGCATGGCCTATGGTGACCGGCGATATCGGAGGGGAAGGGCTGGGATTCTCCTTTAAGTGGAATATGGGCTGGATGCATGATTTCTGTGAATATATGAAACTGGATCCCTATTTCAGGAAGAACAACCACTACAGCATGACGTTCGCCATGACCTACAACAGCAGCGAGAGCTATATACTGCCTCTTTCCCATGACGAGGTAGTGCATCTGAAATGTTCCATGGTGAATAAGATGCCGGGGTATCAGGTGGACAAGTATGCTAACCTGCGGAACGGCTATACTTATATGTTCGGGCATAACGGGAAAAAGCTTCTGTTTATGGGACAGGATTTCGGGCAGGAGAGAGAGTGGAGCGAAGCGAGGGAGCTTGATTGGTATCTGCTGGGAGAAAAACTGAATAAGGGCCTGCAGGACTATGTGAAGGAACTGCTTCATATTTACCGGAAGTATCCGTGCCTGTGGGAAAATGATGCGGACTGGAGCGGCTTCGAGTGGATGAACGCGGATGACTGCGACAGAAGTACCTACAGCTTTATCAGAAAGTGCGACAGCGATAAAAGGCGCCTGCTGTTCATCATCAATATGACGCCGATGAAGTGGGAAAAATACAGAGTCGGCGTGCCGGCGAAGAAGAAATATAAACTGCTGCTCAACAGTACGGAAGAAAGATTCGGCGGAAGCGGCGGAGAAGTGCCGGCGGAGATCACGGCAAAGAAGGAGGCGTGCTGCTTTAAGGATTATTCCATTGTTCTGGATCTGCCGCCCTACAGTGCGCTGATCTATGCGTTTTAGGGTGGGCGTGGGATAAAAGACTTCAGAGAAAAGAAGAGTTTGACGATATAAAGAGTGTATGCGGATGCATGCACTCTTTTCAGATGGTGCGCGGGTGAGCAGTGGAAGAAGAATTTTCCTGTCTGATCGGAGGGTGTATGTATCAGGTGAGAAGGAAGAAGAGGATGAGCGGGCATGAAGATTACGTTTGAATCAATGCAGGATCAGAATATACAGGGGAGAGGCGTGGCGGAGAGGCATTCCTCTTCCGCGCAGGAGACGGCGAAGAAAGCTGAACAGACAGGCGCTTACGCCGTAAGCATCGGGGAGCAGGACGGCAGGGGACAAAAAGACGGCACTTATAAAAAGGAGAGTCTGACAGCGGAAGAGATTTCCATGCAGGCTTCGGGGATGGATATGGATCTGCAGAAGATGTATATGGCGGTGATGTCCAACTCCATGTCCCAGGATGAATTTAATGAGATGCTGGAGGACGGTTACAATGTCGCAGATATCGATATCGAAACGATGGTGACCATTCTGGATCAGATCAAGGTTGCCGTGGCGAAGGGCGGCGGTGATATCGATGGCTTTACGGACAGCCTGTCAAAGGAAACGCTGGAACAGATACTGGGAAACAGCGCATATGCCGAAGCGCTTAGGAGCGGCCTGGAAGAGGGGGCGATCGCCTATATGATGGATCAGCAGATGGCGCCCACGCCGGAGAATCTGTACAGGGCAAAATATTCCGCGGGCGCCGGAGGGGGATTAAAAGAACAGGATCTGCCGGATATGGAAAGCAAAGAGGGAAAAGCCTTCTGGGAGCAGATCGATAAAGTGGTCGGGGAGACAGGACTGCCCCAAAATGAAGAGAGCAGAGAGGATGCGGCCTTTTTATTAAGACATGATATTCCGCTGACAAAGGAGAATCTGCAGTTGTATGAAAAACTGAAAGGATTCGAAAAGGGTGGGGAAGGGATCCCGGAGGAAGAGCTGAAATACAGGATCGGGATGCAGGCTTACGAAGGGAAAGCGCCGTCCGAGGCGGATCTTTCAAAGGAGATCGGCATATACGGGGAAGCGGCGGATCTGTATGAGGCGGTGCAGGGGATCACGCCTGAAACGGTAGAACAGACGGTGGAGGAGCACCCCGGAGAGGAGATCGTATTAAAAGACCTGATCGAAAGGCAGAAGAGGGCGGATCAGGGAGGAGCGCCTGCGCCGTCCGACAGGCAGGGTGCGGATCGGAAAGCGGACGATGCCGGATGGACAGCGGAGAAAGCGCCGGAAGGCACAGCCGAAAACAGGGAATTTCTGGCTGCCAGGAGGCAGCTTGAGGAAGTGCGCCTGCGGATGAGTGTGGAGGCCAATATAAAACTTCTGCGCAGCGGTTTTAAGATCGATACGGCGCCCATGGAGCAGCTCATTGAGCGCCTGAAGGCGGCGGAAGAAGCGCTTATGGGACAGGGGATCCCCCAGGCGGAAGAAGCTTTTGGAAAGATAGAAGAGCTGCGCGGCATGCCCGCCTATACGCTCGGCTATGTGGTGAGCAGGGAAATTTCCTTCACTGTGGAAGCGCTCTATGAAAAAGGGAGCGAGCTGCAGGCTGATCTGGAAAAGGCCAGCAGCGAGAAGGCGAGACAGGATGCCGCAAAGCAGCGCTATGAGACGATGCAGACGGAGGTCCGGGCGGATCTCGGGGATTCGATCAAAAAAGCTTTCAGGAATGTGGATGATATCCTGACGGATATGAATAAAGAGCCCTCCGAGGAGAATCGAAGGGCAGTGCGCATGCTGGGCTATAACCGGCTGGAGATCACTGAGGAAAATCTGGAGCGGGCGATGGAAGTGGACCGAAAGGTACAGAACCTGTTCCGGGATATGAAACCCGGAAGAGTGCTGCAGATGATCAGGGACGGCGTGGATGTGCTGCATACGGATATCGAGGAACTGGATGCCTACCTGACGGCGCGAAAAGGCGAATTTGTGGAGGAGAGCGAAGATTTTGCGCGCTTCCTGCATAAATTGGACAAAAACGGAGGCATTACGGCGGAAGAAAGAGAGAATTATATCGGTATCTACAGGCTTGTCCGCCAGGTGGAGAAGTCGGACGGAAAAGCGGAAGGATATCTTTTGGGGAGCGAAGCGCAGCTGACGATGGAGAATCTCTTAAAGGCAGTGCGCAGCGGCAAAAAAGGATATATGGATTACAGGATCGATGAGAATTTTTCCGGTGTGGATGCCCTGCAGAGAGGAAAGAACATCATCGACCAGATAAGCGCGGCGCCCTATGAAAGCTCTGAAGGTTATGAAGAGACCATGCAGGCGCTGGAGGGGACGGAGCAAAAAGCAGGACAGGGAGAACAGGAAGCGGCTGACTTTTTAAGGGAAACGCATCAGCCGGCCACCATCTCAAATCTTCTGGAGGCTTCAGCCGTTTTACAGGAAGATGCGGGAATCTATCAGAGGATAGAGGATTACGAAAAGGAGATAACAAAAGAGAAAGAACTGGAAGCGGAAGGCAGCAGGCTGGAAGGCTATGTGATGCGTCTTCAGGAGTCGGTGGGAGAGGAAGCTTCCCTGCAGGAAGGCATGGAAGTTTTTGCACAGCAGACGGAAGAGATCCTTCGCGGGGCAAAGGATCAGGAAGGCGTGCGGGAACTGGATATCCGTGATATGCAGCAGATCTGCAGAGGGATCCGGTTCAGGGCTGCGCTCGCCAGGGAGTCCCGCTATCAGATCCCGGTGAAACTGGATGAAGGCTATACGGTGATGAATCTGACCGTGCGCAGGGGAACCGGGCAGGCACAGGCGGAGATCTCCGTTGAGACCGGGGAATACGGCAGGCTGGAGGCGGTTTTCGGGGAGAGCGGCGAGACAGGGACAGATGCAGACGGCGCCGGGACCGGTATCAGTATCAGAGGAAACCTGTTCGCGGAGACGGAAGAGGGGATCAAATTGCTGGAAAATGTGGCAGAAAAGATACAGGAAAAACTCGAAAATGCAGGAATTACAGCAGAAGATATGACGATCATGCGGGGAAACCGCAGCAGGAGAGAAGTCTCCTTCAAAGCGGTGGATAGTACAGGGACAGAGGAAGACGCGGGGAAAAAAGACGGTCAAAAAGAAATTTCTGCCGGGGAACTTTATCAAATTGCTAAGATTTTTCTGGAAACTGTCCGAAAATAAAAGTATGAGAAGGATCTGAATTTAAATTTGAAGAGGTTACAAACGGATTTGTAAAGCTGAAAGGAAGAAGTATGAGAATTAACTATAACGCAACGGCTATGCTGGCGGTGAACGCCCTGAATAAGAATGATGAAAACCTGTCCGTATCCACGGGAAAATTAAGTTCCGGCTATAAGATCAACAGATCAAAGGATAATCCGTCCGGATACGCCTTGTCCAGAAAGATGCGCGCCCAGCTGGAAGGGCTGATGCAGGCAAGGGATAATTCTGACACGGGTGTCAATATCATAAAAGCGGTGGACGGCGCGCTCTCGGAAATGCACGATATGCTGCAGAGGATCAACGAGCTTGCGATCAAAGGATCGACAGGTACACTGTCCGACGGCGACAGGGAGCTTGTGGATGAGGAAGTGCAGAAGCTGAAAGAGGAGATCCAGCGCACGGCGGAGACGTTTGAATTTAACGGACAAAAGCTTCTGGACGGATCGTTCCAGCTGAAGGGTTATACACAGAATATCAATGTGAAGATCGCAGGCTATGACGAGCGGGTGGACAGCGGTGTTTACCAGTTTGATCTGGGGTTGTTTAACGATGCAAGCTTGTATGATGTGAAGGGAAATCTCGTTGAGGAAGCATTTAAGACGCCTGATGTGACGGCAAATCCGACGGTGGAAGTCCGGGCAGATCCTGATGATACGACAAAACCGGCTGCGCCGGGCACGCTTTTCCCGGACGGATTTAAAGATACCGTAAAGGTGACGAATGTGAGCGACAAGACCATTCCGATCGTATGCCCGAACGGAGATACGATCGATGCGACGATAGCCGATGTGAACGGAACGGTTGTGACGTTGAAAGGACCTTCCGGATTTGAGGTAAAGATCGATGTCAGAGAAGGATTCGTGGGCTCCGTGCCTGCAAATCCCGCTGATCCCACAAATCCGAAAAGAAATGTTGAGGTGGAGATCACCGGCTTCGGCCCCATGACGATCCAGGTCGGCGCCAATGAAGGGCAGGAACTGCATGTGGAAATTCCGGAGGTCGGTATTCAGGGACTCGGCATTCCGAATATCAATACAAGAACAAAAGAGGATTCTCTGGAAACGATAGAAAGAGTGAGCGCGGCGATCGACAGATTGTCCGGTATCCGCAGCAAACTGGGCGCTTACCAGAACAGGCTGGAATCTGTTGTGGAGAGCAATGAGATCAACCATGAGAATATGACAGCGGCATATTCCGGCATTCTGGATACGGATATGTCCGAGGAATATACCACATATTCTACCTATCAGATCCTCTCCCAGGCGAGCACCTCCGTGCTGGCGCAGGCGAATGAGCGTCCCGCCCAGGTGCTGCAGCTGCTGCAGTAAAGCCGAATCTTGATTCGGCGCTGCCGCACGATCCGGATGCAGATCGTGCGGTTTCCCGTATACAGGTATTCTATGGTTTTTTGTGATCCGGAAACGAGATGGCAGCGATCAGGGAAAGGCGGGCAGTTTATGAAAGATGAATTAAAAAAAGAATTTGCAAGGCGCATCGCTCAGGCAAATCAGATATCCATGATCACGATCCTCTATGATATGACGCTGGTATATCTGGAGGATGCGGAGGAAGCGCTGAAACTGCAGCAGGAAAAGAGATTTGTGCAGGAGATCCACCATGCGCAGGATTGTGTGATGGAACTGATCGGTTCCCTTCATATGGAATATGAACCTGCGCCTGCGCTCTATGCATTGTATCTGTATATACATAAAGAAATGGCAAGTGCCGTTATTTCCACTTCGGCGGAGCCGCTTTCGCAGCCTGCAGGTATTTTAAGGCGGCTGAGGGACGCATATCTGGAACTGGAAAAGACCGGCTCCTTCGAACCGGTCATGGATAATACGCAGCAGATATATGCAGGGCTGACTTACGGTAAAAACTCCCTTGTGGAGAGCGTGGCGCAGCCTGCGGGCAACAGAGGCTTTCTGGCCTGAATCTAATCCTGAATATCTTCTCCGGGCAGCGGTGTGAAATCCGCTGTCTTTATCATGTTCAGCTCGGCCGCTTTTTCCATCAAAAACTTGTAGCGCTTTAAAACTGCATTTACTTTATAAATATAGCAGTCTATCAGATCGGGATCTGTCGCGTTGTCAAAGCCGGAATAGGCAATCTCCAGTTCTGTCCGGGTCAGCTTCAGATCGTTCAGTAAACGTTTCTCATCATTGTCCTTTGCCGGAAGTCCCGGTTCATCAGCCGCATATGTAGTGTGACTGAAAAAAGATCTCATACAGCTACCTCCATAAAATAATCTATTATAAGTATAGACCGGCTTTGGAAATTTATTCCAGATCGCGGAAATTTGTAAAATATATTTGGGATTCATAATAAAAAAGCAGCCGCATATATTTAATGGAGGAGGTGAGATGCATGGAACAGACGGAATGGATGATCGGCCTGGTGACAAGTTTTGTGGTACTGATCGCAGTGCTGAAGAGCAGAGCCAATATGGTGTTCCGTTTTTTGGTGCAGGCTGTTTTGGGGGGCATTTTGATCTATGGTATGAATCAGTTTTTTTTGGCACAAAATATTGTTTCTATTATTGCGCTGAACCCTTTGAGCGTTTTGACATGTGGATTTCTCGGAATTCCGGGGTTTTTATTGCTTTTGGGAGTGCAGATCCTGAATATGATATAGAGATTTCACAAAAATATTTTTTTATGAAAAAAGGTCTGGACAAGCCGGAAAAAAACTCATATAATCGGAATTACTTCAAAAGTCCTTTCGGACTTCAAACCATATCGGGAGATTTCTGAAAAATATTTCTGACGTTCTATTTTGATTTATTTCCCAAATGACTTAAAAATTTTTGGAAGAAAAGGGAGAGTGATGAATTTGTTTTGATGCGGAAAAACTAGGTGCGGTGTGCATGAGCATCGTACTGCTCTGGGTGGCTGTGCTGGCGGCATGGTCTGATATGAGAAAGGGCATCATACCGAACCGGCTTCTGTTCTGCGGGATGGGGATCGGCATGGCGCTCAGGATAGCAATGGATCTTTTTGATAAAATGCCTTCGGATATTCTGATCATAGTGCCGGAGGTGACCGTTCTTTTTTTCTGTCTGTGGCCCGTCTACAGGATGGGAGGTCTGGGAGCCGGGGATTGTAAGCTCCTTCTGCTGGCCGGTGTGTGTCTGCCGGTAAAACAAGCGGTTTTGGTTATCATATACACATTTTTTGTTGCAGCGGCCGGGATCATACTGCTGTGGTTCATTCAGAAAACAGGAAAAACGAAAAGTAAAATAACAGCGATTCATTTTGCGCCTTCTTTTTTGCTGGCCGTTTTCATATGCCGGCTCAGATGAGAAAAACAGGCAGGAAGGGTCAGTCTTTACAGCAAAAGGCTGCAGAAAAAGGAACGGGGCGGATGAAGGACAAGGAGGAAAAATGGGAAAACCGATCATGGCGATCTGCGACGGACAGAAAGGATATACGAACCAGCTGATCGCATTGTTTCAGGAAAAGAAAGAATTGCCTTTTGAGATACACGGATTTACAAAAAACGAGAACCTGCAGGAGTTCTGCAATGATCATAAAGTCGCACTTCTGCTGATCTCCGAACCGGAATATAAGGAGGAGCTGCAGAGGAAAGGGATCGACAGGATCCTGGTATTGCAGGAAGGAGAGGGGGCGTTGCCGGAAGATGTGGCTGCGGTGAATAAGTTTCAGCCGGCCGGAGCGCTGTATCGGGAGATCATGAGAGTATACAGCGAGGGAGAAAAAATAGTTCCTTTTAAGAGCAGTAAAAGAGCGGCCTTTCGGATGATCGGCGTATATTCGCCGCTGCACTGCTGTATGCAGACAACGTTTGCGCTGACCGCAGGGCAGCTGCTGGCAAAAAGGAAAAAGACATTATATCTGAATTTTGAGTGTTTTTCCGGGTTTGAGACATTGCTTGGGAAACGTTTCGGGGGGAACCTGTCGGATGTTCTTTACTATTATGACTGTGCGAGGGAAAAGCTTGTCTATAAACTGGAAAGCATCGTACAGGAAATGGGAGGACTCTATTATATCCCGCCGGCGGATTCCTATGAAGACTTCCGTGATATCCAGGAGGAGGAATGGATCTTTATCATAACACAGATCGTGAAAGCCGGAGGCTATGAGACGGTGGTGCTGGACCTGACAGAGCAGGTGAGGGGGATATATTCCCTGCTGGAGATGTGCGATAAGATATATACGCTGATCAGGGATGACCGCATGGCAAAGGCGAAACTGGCACAGTATGAACTGATGCTGGAACAGGAAGCCTGCAGCGGTATCCTTGAAAAAACGGAAAAATGCAGGCTGCCGGTATTTAAGAATCTGCCGCCTGACATGGAGCATTTAGGCCGCGGCGCTTTTGCGGATTATGTGGAAAAACAGTTAAGAGATGACGGACTTTTATGATTTCAGGCTTGGCATTAATAGAAAGGAAACGGAGATGGATAATAAAAAAACAAGAAAAGAAATATATCAGGAGATCAAAAGGGATCTGCAGAGGGAGCTGCTGCAGGAAATTGATTTTTCAAAGGAGCTGGATGAGGAGGAACTGCTGGAGATCATCGACGAGAAGATAAGGATCAGGTCTTTTAAGCAGAGGATGTGGCTGGAAGAAAAGGAACATATGCGGAAAGAAATCTTCAGGGCCATGAGGCAGCTCGATATATTGCAGGAGCTGATAGAAGATCCGCAGATAACCGAGATCATGATAAACGGGAAAGATGATATTTTTATCGAGCAGGATGGAAAACTTTCCCGCTGGGAAAACGGATTTGAGTCGGAAGAAAAGCTGAATAATATCATCCAGCAGATAACAGCATGCTGCAACAGAGTAGTCAACGAGGCTTCTCCGATCGTGGACGCCAGACTGGCGAACGGTTCCAGGGTGAATGTGGTGCTGAAACCGATCGCGTTAAACGGTCCGATCGTCACGATACGGAAATTCCCGAAAAAACCGATGGATATGGAAAAACTGATAAAACTCGGCGCGCTGGAAGAGGACCATAGCCGTTTTTTGGAAAAACTGGTGCTGGGAGGCTATAATATCCTGATCAGCGGAGGGACAGGCTCCGGGAAGACTACTTTTCTGAATGCGCTGTCAAATTTTATTCCCCCGGAGGAGAGGGTGATCACGATCGAGGACAGCGCGGAACTGCAGCTGGTAAACGTAAAAAATCTGGTGCGCCTCGAGACGAGGAACGCCAATGCGGAGGGCTGTCTTCCGGTCACGATACGGGATCTGATCCGAACAGCGCTCCGCATGAGGCCGGACAGGATCGTGGTCGGGGAGGTCAGGGGAGCGGAGGCGGTAGATTTACTGCAGGCGATGAACACGGGACATGACGGTTCGCTCTCAACGGGACATGCCAACAGCGCAGCGGATATGCTCAGCAGGCTGGAGACGATGGTGCTGATGGGAATGGATCTGCCGGTGGCGGCGATCAGGCAGCAGATCGCTTCGGCGCTGGATATCATCATACATCTGGGCAGAATGCGGGATAAGAGCAGAAAAGTGCTGGAGATCACGGAGGTCTGCGGTTATGAAAAGCAGGAGATCAGGTTAAGGCCGATCTTTGTATATCACTATGAAAGCGAAAAGCTGGAGAAAGAAAAGGAGCTTGAAAATGTGGCAAAATTGCAGGCGGCGGGTATTCCGCTGGTGTAGAAGGATATATGGATCAGAGAGCAGCTTTGCCAAAGGGGATAAAATAAGCGCTACGCTGCAGGCGGTGGGTGTGACGGTATTTTTCGGATTGTTTTTCTATAAATCTTTCAAAGCTATTCCTTTTATGCTTCCTGTAGGGATATTTTATCTTACGGCGCTGGAAAAAAGAAAGGAAAAACGGAAAAAAGAACAGCTGCGGAATGAGTTTAAAGATGCGATCCTATCGGTCGCCGCCAATCTGCGTGCCGGATATGCCGTTGAAAATGCTTTTCGGGAAACGCTGCAGGAAATGAAGATGCTGCACGGGAAGGATTCCCCGATCTATCAGGAATTTTATAAGATCGTGCAGGGACTTGCGAACGGGATCAGCATCGAGATGCTGACGGAACAGTTTGCGCGAAGGACCGGAATGGAAGAAATACAGGAGTTTGCGGATGTGTTTTATATAGCCAAGAGAAGCAGCGGCAATCTGACCGAAATTATCTACGAGACGGCAGGTATGATCGGAGAAAAGATAGAGGTGGAAAAAGAAATTCAGGTGTTGATCTCCGCTAAAAGGCTTGAGCAGAATATTATGTCGGTGATCCCGTTTGTGATCATATGTTATGTAAGCATAGCTTCCGGCGGATATTTTGATCCGCTGTACACAACGGCTGCCGGAAGAGCGGTCATGACGGTGTGTCTGGTTGTGTATGTGACGGCTTATATGGCGGGGATGAAAATAACACAGATACAGGTTTGAACTGATTTTGATAAAAAATCCTTTTTCAGTGTCTGGCGCAAAAGTTGTGGTTCTTTGAAATAGGCAGAAAATTTTTCGGATAGATGCGAGAGGAAGATTTTCATATGCTGTGTGGAAGATCGGATAAAATGAAAGAAAAGATGTGAGGTTAAAGACAGTAAAAATGACAGAGATAACAGATAAAGACAACAGATAAAATAACAGATAAAAGAAAGCGACAGACATATGAAAAAGGATTTTTTATATAGAGCGGCAGAGAAAATATATATCCGGTTCATAGAAAAGGATAAGAGCGGCAGGCTGTTTTCCCGACGGGTAAAAGAAAATATGGAAAGGCTTTATCCGTTTTCCGGAAAGGAAAGAACAAGAGAGTTTTACATACAGAAAATACGGCTGTCCATGCTGATCATGATATTGGGCGTTCTTCTCACGGGCGGGCTGTTCCTGTCGGAAATGCTGCAGCCGCCGATAAAGGATAATCGGATCTGCCGGCAGGATTACAGAGGAAATACGCAGAAAATACCGGTAAAAGTAACGATGGATGACGGGGCGGAACATGAACTGGTCCTGGAAGTAAACAGGAGGCTTTACAGCAGAGAACAGCTTGAGAAACTGTATGAAGAGGCAGTGAAAGAACTGGAAAAAACTGTGTGCGGGGAGAATGGTTCTCTGGAGCATGTGGACAGGGACTTATGTCTGGTATCAGAGATTCAGGGATATCCCTTTCGGATCGAGTGGGAAAGTCTGAATTACCGTTATATTGATTCGGAGGGAAAATTGCAGAAGACGGAAATTCCGCCCAAAGGGGCGGCGGCAGGGCTGAACGCGATCTTTACCTATGAGGATTTCCGGGCGGAGTATTTGTTTTACGTACAGATATATCCGGAAACATTGACTGAGGAAAAGGCGGAGGAACAAATGCTTCTCGAATCAGTGCAGAAGGCGGAGGAACAAAGCAGAGAACAGGAAATACTGCTGCTGCCATCAGAACTGGAAGGGAGGAAACTGCGATGGGAGGGTATGAAAAGCAAAACCTGGGTCACGGTGCTTTTTCTGACATTATGTGCGGCAGCGGCGGTTTATTTTCTGAAGGATGGAGATCTCGATAAGGAGAAGAAAAAACGGGATATTCAGATGCGCCTTACCTATCCGGAAGTGGTCAGCAAGCTGTCGATCTATCTGGGGGCGGGTATGACAGTCAGGACGGCATGGGAAAAGATCTGTGCCGATTATGAAAAAAGAAAGCCCGGCGGGAAAAGAAATCATGCGTATGAGGAGATGCAGATAGCGGGGCAGGAGATGAAGAGCGGAATATCTGAAATGTCCGCCTATGAGCGCTTCGGCAAGAGATGTGGCATACAGCTTTACAGTAAATTTTCCGCATTGCTCACCCAGAATTTGAGAAAAGGGAGTACAAAGTTGGGGCCGCTGTTAAAAGAGGAAAGCAGGCTGGCTTTTGAAGAAAGAAAAAATGCCGCAAGAAAGGCGGGGGAGGAAGCGGGGACGAAACTGCTGCTTCCCATGATGATGATGCTCTGTGTCGTGATGCTGATGATCCTGCTGCCGGCGTTTATGACATTTTAAGCAGATAAAAAAGAAAAAGGAGGCAAGAAAAAATGACGAAGAAAACATTAAAAAATTTTTTGAAGGAGGAAGACGGGATGGGAACTGTGGAGGTTATCCTGATCATCGTGGTGCTGATCGGCCTTGTCATTATCTTCAAGACACAGCTGACCCAGATCGTCAATAATATCTTTGAAAAGATCTCATCTCAAAGCAGCAGTATCTGACATGAAAGCAAAAGCATATCTGACGATTTATCTGGCACTTTCTCTCACGGCGCTATTGTCGGTCATTATGGTACTCCTTGCGGGAATCAGGAAAAATACAGCACGCATGGAAGAAGAACTTGCACTCGATACGGCAGGATGGTCGGCTCTGGCGGAATATCATCGGGAACTGTTAAAACAGTATGATCTGTTTTTTATAGACACTTCTTATGGCGGCAGCTATCCGGCGGTGGAAGCCGTCGGCGAACATATAAAGAGCTATGCAGATAAAAATCTGCAGGATACAAATCTGACAGATGCCAGACTGGAGCTCATCGGAATCCAGGATGCGGAGATCGCCGCGGATCAGGGAGGGCAGGTTTTAAAACGGCAGATAGTGGAATATGAGGAAAACTATTTCGGGCTGGATGCGCTGGAAAGTCTGCTGGCTGAATTCGGGGCAGACGGGCGGGAGCAGATATCGGAAGATACGCTGCTGAGACAGCGGGATGAAAATGAAAAAAGACTTGCAAACGAGCCTCCGCCGGTGAGAAAAGTGAAGAAAAAGAGATATTACCTGGAAACCGGAAAAACAGAGATAATAGAAGAGGAGGAAGAGGTTCCGATCGAAAATCCCGCGGCTTACGTAAATGAATTGAGAAATAAGGGAGTCCTGAGTCTGGTGATCAGCGATACCACAGAAATTTCCGGTAAGGGGGTTTCTCCGGAGGAATACCTGTCCTGCCGTCAGGATATTTTACAGGGGACGGGGATATTGCAGGAAAGGATGGAGAAGGACGGCGCTTTTACAGAAGCGAAAGAAAAAGTTCTTCTGGATGCCTATATTTTTCAGAAGTTCGGATATTTCGGACAGGAGAAGGAGAACGCGGGACTGGACTATCAGGTGGAATATCTGCTTGAGGGAAAAGGGACGGATATGGAAAACCTGAAAGCGGTGGTGAATAAACTGCTGCTGTTCCGGGAAGCTGCAAATGCGGCGTATCTGTATGGGGACGCGGCGAAAAAAGCAGAAATATCCGCAATGGCGGCATCCGTTGCAGCGGTGACGGTAGCACCCTATCTGCAGCCGCTGTTGGAGACATCCATTCTTTTTGCCTGGGCCTATATAGAAAGTATTCAGGATGTAAAACTTTTATTATCAGGTGGAAAAGTGCCGGTTTTAAAATCTGCATCGGACTGGCAGACAAGTCTTGGCAGCATTTTGGATTTTAAGGGAAGTGCTGTTTCCAAAGATTCATCGAGAGGGCTAAGCTATCAGCAGTATCTGTCTATGTTTATTCTCGCGAAAAAAGAAAATGAAATACTGTTTTCCATGATGGATGTCATGGAGATGGATATCCGGAAGACGGCCTGTAATGAAAATTTCCGTATGGACGGCTGTGTCAGCGGATTTCGGGCGGCAGTCGATTTCGAGGACAGCGGCGGCGGAAAATGTTCTTTTCTCAGGGCGTATTACTATTAAAAATGAGGAAAAGGGCGGATAACAGCAGCTTTTTGTGATAAAAAACGTGAAAATATATCTAAAAAATCATATAAAAATCTCTCCGGGCAAAAGGCTCATATTTTCATCATAATTCCCCAATAAACAAAAAGCTGTTGTTATCTGCTCTTTTCCAAATTTCAACAAATATCATCTTTGGGACGGGACTCATAAATGAAAGAAGTAAAAAACGACATCGGGAAAAAACTTAATGCAGTGATGACGGTGGAGGCGTCACTGATCCTGCCGGTATTTATCATGCTGCTGATGAATGTGCTTTCGCTCATAGAGGTGTATCGGATCCACAGCAGCGTGGCGGAAAGTCTGTGGGATGAAGGGAGAAGTGCCGCAAAATATTTCTATTTAAAGGAGGCCGCCGAGCATATTTCGGCGTCTTTAGAAGAGGCAGATCTCGTCCGGATGGGGACAGTGCTCACCGCCCTGTCGGGCAATGCGGAGATCGTAAAGAATCTCGAGAATTATCCGGTTTGGGAAAAGATAGTCAGCGGCGGAAAGAGCGGCTTTTGGGTGGAGAGTATGACAGACGAAAACGGCGTGATCAGTATTGACTGCAGATACCGTGTTCATCCGCTGTTTGTCTCGCTCACCCCGGTATCAAAAGAAATAGAAAATCATTACTGTGGACACGCCTGGATCGGCTATGTACTGGGGAATGGGCAGAACGCGGAAGGACCGAATGAAGTTTATGTTTATATTACAGAGACTGGGACGGTCTATCATAGAAACCGGGAATGCAGTTACTTAAATCCCAGTATTCGGAGTATTCAGTCCGGTGAGGTGGAAAACGCCAGAAATGAAAGCGGAGCAGTCTACCACGAGTGCCCTCTGTGTGACGATATGGCAGCAGGTGAAAACCGGTATATAACGGATTACGGAACAAACTATCATACCAGTGTAACGTGTTCAGGACTAAAGCGGACTATTTATGAAATAAGATTGAGTGAAACAGGGGGCAGAAGCGCCTGCAGTAAGTGCGGCGGCGGATAGGATATTTATTAGCATAAGACTGCTCGCAGGCGTTGGTTAGCATAAGACTGCTCGCAGGCGTTGGTTGGCATAAGACTGCTTGCAGAGCGTGCAGGCGTTGGTTAGACAAAAAGGATAAGGGACATATGATAAGAATGATAAAGATAACAGGAATATTGGTTTTTCTGGTTTTGTGCAGTATACAGGATATCAGGGAAAAACGGCTTTCCGTAAAAATGCTTGTGGTATCGGGCGTATTATTTTTAGGATTATCTCTGATGTTTGATGAGATATCGGCCAGAGAGAGACTGCATAATATACTGCCCGGAATGGCGGCTTTTTTACTCGCTTTTCTGACAAAAGAACAGATAGGCTACGGCGATGCGGCCGCTCTTGTGGTTTTGGGGAACCTGGTTTGTGCCGGAACCCTGCTCGGGGCAGTTATGGGCGGGCTGGTCCTGCTCAGTGTCTGCAGCATGATATTGCTGGCAGGGAGAAAGGCAGATCGAAAAACGACTTTGCCGTTTCTTCCTTTTCTATCGGCGGGGATGTTGTGGCAGATCGCGTGCGATCATGTTTGAGGAGAAAAATATCAGGCCTGTCTCCAAAGTGTGCAGGCTATGGAAAGGGTGTGGTTATCAATATGAAAAATACATTAAACGGATATATGACGGTGGAGGCGGCCCTGCTGATGCCGATGGTATGGTTTTCTATGTTTTTTATGATCTTTGCAGGCTTTTTTCTGTACGACAGATGTATCGCGGAGCAGGACAGTAAGATGATTGTGATGCGGGCGTCTGAAGAGAGAGAATCGGATGAAGCCAGGGTGATCCGCAAAGTGATGGAGAAGGGTGATCTTGCGGGAAAGAAAAAGCTTTTATTCAGCAGAGACGTACAAAAAGAATTTAATATATCGGGCGATAAGGCAAAAATGAAAATAAGCGGCAGGGTAAACACGATACTGAGCCGTCTGGTGAGGAAAAGTGATCTGGGCGTATTTGCCTATTCGGCGGAATATGAGGCAGAGAGAAACGATCCGGTAGGATTTATCAGGGCATGCAGGAGGGTGGAAAAATATGCGGGGGATTGAGTTTGTGAATGATCTGCAATGCAATTATCTTACAGCCCCTTACGAGGGAGAAGAAAATGATTTTGCCTTGCGCATGCTGACGGAAAATGAGGCGGAAGGTTTTTTAAAGATGGAACTGCGGAGGATGGACGGGCAGGCTTATCTTTATTATAAAATTTCGGGCATGCAAAGTATGGAAACCATATATATGGAAAAAGTAATAGATAAAGAGGCTTTTCAGGCATTTATGTGGCAGCTTCATGATGCGATAGAACAGAGCAGGGAGCTGTTTTTGCCGGGAGACGGAATCTGTCTGGAGCCGGCGGCATTATTCTGGAATTTTGTGGAGCGGAAATGGGAATTCGTATATATGCCCGGGAAAGAAAGAGAGGAGGCAGAAAAGGAAAGGGAGCATTTTGCGGAGTTTCTGGTCGAGAAAATAGACTATGCCGACAGGAAATTGACGGATATGGTATACCGCTTTTATGAGGAGATATGCGCAGGGAGAATGTACCCGGATCCCTTTTTGGAGGAGGAAAAGGAAGAAATAAGGGGCGGGGAGGCTGAGTGGGAGGCCGGCGGGGAGCTGGCCGCCGAGGATCGGGAGGAGGAAGAGGGGGAGACGATAAGAAAAGAGATAACGGAGGAAAGTGGGCCGGCAGCAGAGCAAAAGACAGGAAACAAGGGGCTTGCGACGGTGCTGATCCTGCTGTGGGCCGCATCGGCAGCAGCTACTTTTTTCATGGGAAGGATCATGCAGGAATTTATTTTGCCGGGCAGTGCGGCAACGCTATTGCTGACAGTATTTTTGCTTTGCACACAGATCAGGAAAAAGAGGGAAAGAGCGGCGGAAACGGCACCTGAAACGGAGGATGAAGAATATTGGGAAGAGGATACACTGTACAGGGCGGAATATGGAGAGACAGAAAAAGCCGGGGAAGAAAAGACGGTTTATATGGACATCAGACAGGATCAGGAAAGGAAATTATACGGGGTCGGAAAGTTCAGGCAGCAGAAAGTACATCTGGGAGAGCTGCCCTGCGTGGTAGGAAAAGACAGATCGCTGGTGAGCTGCATTATTTCGGATTCATCCGTAAGCCGGATGCATGCCAGATTTTTTACGGAGGAGGAACATCTCTGGATGCAGGACTTAAATTCGACAAACGGTACTTATCATAACGGACTGAGACTGAAACCGAATGAAAAAGTGATGCTGGAGCCGGAAGACGAAGTGGGATTTGGCAGGGCACAGTTTATTTACAGATAAAAATCGATGCGCATCATACAGGATATGTGAGATGCTTCTTGTAAATTGCAGCGATATTCAGTAAAATAAAGACATGGATAAAACGAAACGATATGTGTGGAAAGAAAAAATCATCACGATAGGATTCATTGCGATCAACATTTTTCTGTTCGTCATCAGTTTGTTTGACAGGGAACTGTTATACCGCGAGGGGGCCTTCAGCCTGCAGTATATATTGAATGGGCAGGAATGGTGGCGTCTCATTACATCCATGTTTCTCCATGCGGATCTGGATCATCTTCTGGGAAATATGCTGATGCTGTATCTGGCAGGGGAACTGGTGGAAAAGTATATCGGGAAATGGAAATTTGCATTACTCTATTTTTTCAGCGGAACAGCGGGTTCTTTATTATATGCGGCATATGAATTTTTCACAGGCCGTTATGCTGATTCCATCGGAGCGAGCGGGGCTGTATTCGGTGTTGTGGGGGCGCTGCTCGTCATAGTGATCCGCCACAAAGGAAGATACGGCGATATCACGATAGGCAGGATGGCCTTTATGATATTTTATATGGGATATATGGGGCTTCGCGCTTCTAACGTAAATAATGCGGCGCATATCGGCGGGCTGCTCAGCGGAATATTATTAACGGCTTTTTATATGCTGGCAGAGGATTTCGGAAAGGAAAGGAGATATGGATGAAGATTAACATTTATTATGGCGGGCGCGGTTTGATCGATGATCCGACACTTTATGTGATCGAAAAAATGGAGGAAGTCTTTCATGAACTTCATGTCACAGTGGAGAAATATATGCTGTATGATATGAAAAACAGTATAACCATGCTGCCCCAGACGCTGAAAGACGCTGACGGCATTATTCTGGCGACAACTGTGGAATGGTATGGCATAGGCGGCTACATGATGCAGTTTCTGGATTCCTGCTGGCTTTACGGAGACAAGGAAAAGATCGCAAAAATTTATATGTGCCCGGTGGTAATGTCCACAACTTACGGGGAGAGGGACGGGGAACTGAATATGGCTTCGGCCTGGGAGATCCTGGGAGGACGTCCGTGTAGCGGAATATGCGGTTATATTGAAGATATCGCTATTTTGGAGAACAGTGAGGCATATGATATGCTGATAGAAAAAAAGGCGGAAGATATGTACCGGACGATCAATAAAAAAGTGATGGCGCTGCCGGCCAGCAATCAGGCTGTGAACCGGTTTGTCTCCATCACAAAAAATACGGACCTGACGCCGAAGGAGGCGGAGCAGCTGTCCCAGTATGCTTCCGATGACAGCTATGTCCAGAAAACAAAAGAAGATATCAAAGAGCTGACAAGTATTTTCAGGGATAAGCTGGGGGGAAATGAACAGGATGACCAGATGGAATTTCTGAAGGCACTAAAGGATCATTTTGAACCGATCGCCGGTTTCAGGGGAAGCTACAAGATCACTTTTGACACAAAAAAGCTGCCCCTATATATTGAAATCGGACAGGGTGATCTGGTGTGCAGCTACGATCAGAAGGAAAAGGCAGATGTGGAGATTCAGATGACGGAAGAGACCATGAATGATATCATACATGGGAGGATGACCTTCCAGAGAGGTTTTATGAGCGGTGTTATGAAGATGAAAGGAGATTTTAAGCTGCTTCGCCAGCTGGATCAGCTTTTTGTATTTTCAAAAACTATAATGTGATAACAGAGCAGATTGTAAGAGATGAAATAAAATCGGAGCGGAGGATAAAAAATGAGAGACGAAACATGTATTTTCTGTAAAATCGCGGCCGGAGAGATCCCGGCAAAAACTCTATATGAAGATGAAGCGTTCAGGGTGATCCTGGATCTGGGGCCGGCCACAAAGGGGCATGCTTTGATCCTGCCGAAAGATCATTACAGAAATCTTTTTGAACTGCCCGATGAGCAGGCTGAAAAAGTGATGGTGCTGGCGAAAAAAATGGCGGTACGGATCCGGGAGAGACTGCACTGTGATGGTTTTAATCTGGTACAGAATAACGAGGAGACCGCCGGACAGACTGTATTCCATTTTCATATGCATCTGATCCCGCGCTATAAAGACGATGGGCAGGTTATCGGATGGAAACCGGGAAAACCGGAGGATGCGGAACTGGAAGAGATCAGAAAAGAGATCACGGGAGAATAGGGAACACAGGGAAGAGAGTTTGAAATCGGCAGGACGGGATCTTATATGAGAACGATAGAGACAACAGAAATCACGAAACAGATCAAAGAGATGTGTATTGAGGCAAATTATTTTTTGTCGTCTGATATGAAACAGGCGATAGAAGAGGCGAAAGAAGCAGAAACCGCGGGGATCGGGAAACATATTCTGGAAAAACTGTGTGAAAATATGCAGATAGCCGGTGAAGATATGATTCCGATCTGTCAGGATACCGGTATGGCGGTTATCTTTATGGAGATAGGGCAGGATGTGCATTTTTCGGGCGGATATCTTGAAGACGCCATAAACGAGGGGGTTCGCCGGGGATATCAGGAGGGGTATTTGAGAAAATCGGTGGTGAAAGATCCGCTGATCCGGGTAAACACCAAAGATAATACGCCGGCGGTCATCCACTATCAGATCGCACCGGGAGACCGGGTGAAGATCACGGTCGCTCCGAAAGGATTCGGCAGCGAAAATATGAGCAGGGTATTTATGCTGAAGCCGGCGGACGGTATGGAGGGCGTGAAACAGGCTGTACTCACCGCAGTAAAAGATGCGGGTCCCAATGCCTGCCCGCCTATGGTGGTGGGCGTAGGCGTAGGCGGGACTTTTGAAAAGTGCGCGGTTCTGGCAAAGCAGGCCCTGACCAGACCGGTGCAGGAACTTTCGGAGATACCGTATGTGAGAGAGATGGAACAGGAACTGCTGGAAAAGATAAACGAGACAGGCATCGGCCCTGGCGGCCTGGGCGGCGCCACCACAGCGCTGGCGGTACATATTAATACTTATCCGACACATATTGCCGGACTGCCGGTGGCGGTCAACATCTGCTGCCATGTGAACAGGCATGTGGTGAGGGTATTGTAAATGCCGGAAATTTCGGGGAGATAAGATGTCCGGCAGTAAGATATGAGTTTTGTGTCAGTATAAAAAGCGGCTGTTGGCCGGATATGAAATGACAGAGGAGACCTGAGAAAGATGGAAAAGTATATTCACGCCCCGTTGGACGCGGAAACAATAAGCGCTCTGAAGGCCGGAGATTTTGTATATATTACCGGAACGATCTATACGGCGAGAGATGCGGCGCACAAACGGATGAGCGAGGCGCTTGCAGAGAAGGGAACGCTTCCTGTTGAACTTAAAAATAATATTATCTATTATCTGGGACCATCGCCGGCAAGGGAGGGAAGACCGATCGGTTCTGCCGGCCCTACCACTTCGGGCAGAATGGATAAGTATACTCCCGCCCTATTGGATCTGGGATTAAAGGGAATGATCGGAAAGGGAAGAAGGAGCAGAGAGGTGAAGGAAGCCGTTGTGAGAAACGGCTGCGTTTATTTTGCCGCTATCGGCGGCGCAGGGGCACTTTTGTCAAAGGCCATTAAAGCTTCGGAGGTGGTGGCCTATGAGGATCTGGGGACAGAGGCTGTCAGAAAACTGGAGGTGGAAAATTTCCCGGTGATCGTTGTGATGGATGCAGAGGGAAATGATCTGTATGAGAAAGTGTCAGAGGGCTGATGCGATAAAACGCTGAGGATGCAGTGCATAAAAGCCGGGAAATAGTGGTATGCGATGAAACAGGAGATGCAGATATGGCAATCATAGGAATTGATCTTGGTACGACAAACAGCCTGGTATGTGTGTTTCAGGATGGGTATACTGTACTGATCCCGAATTCTTTCGGAAAGACGCTGACGCCCAGCGTGGTCAGCGTAGAGGAGGACGGGAGCATTTATGTCGGCGCGGTTGCGAAGGAAAGGATGGTCACACATCCGGAGGCTACGGCGGCATCTTTTAAAAGGCATATGGGAACCAGCAAGGTTTATGAACTGTCAGGACGCAGGTTTACGCCACAGGAACTTTCGTCTTTTGTCCTGCGCCAGTTGAAAGAAGATGCGGAGCGGTTTCTGGGGGAAGAAGTGACGGAGGCGGTCATCAGCGTACCGGCATATTTTAATGATAATCAGCGGCATGCCACAAAGGAAGCAGGAGAGCTGGCGGGGCTTAAGGTGGAGAGGCTGATCAATGAACCGTCGGCTGCCGCATTGACGGCAAGCCGTCTGGGCGGGAAGGACGAGGGCAGTTTCCTTGTATTTGATTTCGGCGGAGGAACGCTGGATGTTTCCGTCGTGGATTATTTTGACAATGTGATCGAGATCATCGCGGTCAGCGGGGATAACCACCTGGGCGGGGATGATTTCGATGAAAAGATAGCCCGCTATTTTTGTGAGCAGTATCAGATTTCCTATCAGGAACTGACTGCGGGAGAAAAGGCATCTCTTTTGCAGCATGCGGAAGAGTGTAAAAAAGAACTGAGCGTTTTAAAAGAGGTTACATATACGTTTGAGCTGCATGGAGAAAAAAAGGTGACGCTGGATAATGTGAGGCTGGCGAAACTGGGACAGGATATGTTTGACAGGGCGGCGCAGGTGATAACCCGTGTATTGAGCGACAGCGGCAGAACGATGGAAGATATGGACGAGATCATTCTGGTGGGCGGCTCTTCCAAAATGCCGGTTGTCGGGTTCTTTTTGCTGACTGCGTTCGGAAAAGAGGCTCATGCGGCGGCTTCCCCGGACGAGATCGTGGGAATGGGGGCGGGAATCTATGCGGGGATCAAGGAGCGAAAGGAGGAACTTCGTGATCTGGTGCTGACAGATACCTGCCCGTTTACGCTGGGGATAAACGTGGTGAATCCGATGGATCACCAGAATCCTATCATGTCACCGATCATCGAGAGAAACAGTATCCTGCCGTCTTCCAAAAAGGGTTTTTATACCAATGCATCGGGATATCAGGATGAAATGGTAATGAAAGTATATCAGGGAGAGGGATATTACTGCAGGGAGAATATCTATCTCGGTGAAGTTAGGATAAGCGTTCCGAGAAAGAAAAAGGGGGAAAACAGAGTAGAGGTATGCTTTACCTATGACATTAACGGGATATTGCTTGTGGAAGTCACCGATCTGGATAAAGGGACAAAAAAGCAGGCGGTATTATCGAGTGACCAGTTCAGATTAAAAGAGGAAGAGCTGAAGCGGCGCGTGGAGGAAATGAAAAGTTATAAGCTGGCGCCTCCGGGAGGAATCCGGACTAAACTGGCACTGGCAAGGGGAGAGCGCCTTTTTGTGCAGTCGGTGGGAGAAAGACGGCGCGCGGTGGAAAGTATAATGGGGAAACTCCATATGGCGATGAGCACCCAGAACGATCAGGTGATCGCCAACTGCCTGAAAGAGGCGGAAGCGGTCTTTGATTTTCTGGAAGGGAAGGAACGTAAGGAGTGATGAGGGCAGATGGATCGAATATGGGAGATTTTACAGATAGAGGCGACAAAGGATACGAGGGAGATCAAGAGGGCCTACGCCCGTCTGTCAAAGGAGATTCACCCTGAAGAAAAACCAGAGGAATTTCAGAAGCTTTATGATGCATATCAGAAAGCGCTTCAATATGCGTCATCGGATAAAAAGCCGGAGAGATATACGGAATATTTTGAGACGGATCGGAAGACGGGAGACTGGCCGGAAACGGAAGCCGCGCAGGCGGAAAAAAAGCGGAGCAGATATGAAGAACTTGGGCTTGATTTTGAAGAGGTTCAAAAGGACTGGCTCAAAGCGGAGAAGATAAAAAATTTTCAAAATTCGTGGAGAATGCAGATATTCAGATGGAGGCAGGGGGAAGACTTCCCGAATGAAAACTGGAGAGAATATCTGCAGTCGAAATCGTTTCAGGAGATCATGTGGTCTCCTGCCGTGATGGAGAGGATAGCGGAGGGGATCATAAAGTATTTTCAGCAGAAAGAGGAAATACTTCGGTTTTTTTGCGGGCTTTATGCGGTCGAAATGCCGGAGGAAGGAAAATGTAATGCAAAAGCCCTGCAGATATACGGAAAGCTGCATCCGGCCTATTTAAAAAGCACAAAGCGTGAGCAGATACAAAAGGAATGGACCAGGGCGGAAAAGATAGAATATTTTCAAAGCTGCTGGAGAAAACAGATATATGTTTGGGGAAATGGAGGATCATTTCTCAGCGGGGACTGGAAAGAATACCTGCAGTCGGAATCGTTCCGGGAGATCATGTGGTCTCCTGTCGTGCTGGAAAGTATTGCAAAAGGGATGTCGGAATACAGGAATAAAGAAGAGATGGCGCTCTTTTTCTGGGACTTGTATGAGTTTGAGAAGCTGGGAGAAGAAAACTGCAAAGGGCAAAGCCTGCAGCTGTTCAGATACCTGTATCCGGCATATACGAATCGGGTGAAGCGGAGGCAGTACGCGGAAAGCAGGGATGAACGCAAAAAAGAAGGGCGGAAACGTATCTGCAGGATTGCCGCGATCTGCGCGGGAGTGTTGGTTATATTTTTGGCAATGCTCTATATTGATGCTGATATAGCGCTTGCCGTTGCCGGAATAATAGGGGCTCCTTTTTGTATATATTATTTTTACAAATGGTTTTTTGGTGCATGACGGAGCAGATATGAGATGTTTTGGAGATAGATGCGAAATCTGCTTTTTAACAGAAAAATATGGTTGACAAATAACAGTACCTTGGGTATAATTACTTTTGCATTCTCACATTGAATGCAATGGAATATTGGTAGAGACGTAGTTCGGATTAAGGAGAAATACTCAAGAGGCCGAAGAGGCGCCCCTGCTAAGGGTGTAGGTCGGGTGACCGGCGCGAGGGTTCAAATCCCTCTTTCTCCGTTTTCTTTACCAGATAAGGTGAGGAAGTGTTGATAACAGCACTTCCTATTATATTCTAAATATAGTTTTTTTGATGTTATAACGGAAATTTGTGGTTGACATTAAAAATACAATATGCTATATTAGAATTCCACCGCTTAAGCGATGGCTACTTATTTTGTGAAGAAAAAATGTAAAAAAAGTAGAAAAAGTGCTTGACATGGCAAAACGGGTATGATAAGATATCAAAGTTGCTGAAGCAGAGATTATAAGAAATCTGCCTCGAAAAGCACAGAGAACCTTGACAAATAAACAGTAATGCAGCCCTGAAAAATTCCGAAGCTGCGAAGGAAGCACAGCGCAGAGCCGCAGGCATGCGCGGAGCGGAAACGGGGAAACCCGAAAGCGCAGCGGAATGATTTCAGAGAAAGAAAAAAGACGAACAGACAAACCTAAGAAAGCAGTAAAAAAGGAAAAAGCCAAGTTTAGCTTGGCCGGGAGAGCAGAGGAAAGCAGTGGATGGAAGCCGGAAGGCGCCGGTCCACGGGACACAGGTCCCCGAAAGCGTCAGCTTGGTGCTTTACAGCTTGACGATCAAAACAAGAGAGTTTGATCCTGGCTCAGGATGAACGCTGGCGGCGTGCTTAACACATGCAAGTCGAACGGGGTTAACATTTTTGAAGCAAATAGCTTGCTAGGAGTGGAAATGTTGTTAACCTAGTGGCGGACGGGTGAGTAACGCGTGGGTAACCTGCCGTATACAGGGGGATAACACCTGGAAACAGGTGCTAATACCGCATAAGCGCACAGCTTTGCATGAAGCAGTGTGAAAAACCGAGGTGGTATACGATGGACCCGCGTCTGATTAGCCAGTTGGCAGGGTAACGGCCTACCAAAGCGACGATCAGTAGCCGGCCTGAGAGGGCGGACGGCCACATTGGGACTGAGACACGGCCCAAACTCCTACGGGAGGCAGCAGTGGGGGATATTGCACAATGGGGGAAACCCTGATGCAGCGACGCCGCGTGGGTGAAGAAGTATTTCGGTATGTAAAGCCCTATCAGCAGGGAAGAAGATGACAGTACCTGACTAAGAAGCCCCGGCTAACTACGTGCCAGCAGCCGCGGTAATACGTAGGGGGCAAGCGTTATCCGGATT
>ERZ808028.305-NODE-305-length-47391-cov-7.806188_pt1 | contig 47391 bp, 78 predicted proteins | sample MGYA00380184_ERZ808028 | MGnify/ENA primary metagenome ERZ808028 (study PRJEB31490, sample SAMN06133397) | mouse gut metagenome | isolation source: J8_1 | host: mice | place: China: Chengdu | collected 2015-05 ...
TACTCTGTGGGTTTCCCCGGCAGTGCGTCGCAGCTTCATGCGTCCGTATTCTGATGCAGCAGGCTTCAAAGGCGGCACGGTTGAGCAGTACATCACGCAGTTCGGTAACGGTCGCATCGGCAAGATTGGCACCAACTTCCTGCTGACCGGCAACCATTTTGTTGGCTATGTTCGCAACGACATGTACATCCGTCCGCGTGTTGCTCAACCTGTTTCCACCTATGCGGCTGCCCGTGACAATCCGCACGATAACTTTAACTTCCTCGTGTGGTCTGCTATGGGGCTTCAGGTGCGCAAGGATTTCTCCGGTAAGTCCAAGGTGTTCAACGGCTACGGTACGCAAACTCCGCAGTAATAAAAAAAGGGGGCTTCGCCCCCTTTGTGAATTTGAGGTGAATAATGGCTAAGTACGAAGTGATCGCACGCGGAATCTTTGTTAAGGAGAAAGGCAAGATTCGTGAGTTACAGCTTGGCGAGGTTATCACGGAACCTGCTGAGCATCTGATGTCAAAGCTGCGCGTTATGCCGGAGCTGGAAAAGTCTTTCGAAGTCGCAACCCCACAAGAAAAGACGACAAAGAAAAAGAAAGCAGAGTAAACTGAACCCGCACAATGCGGGTTTTTTATTAGGGGTTTCTATGGCTGTAAGATACGACATATTCACCACGCGCGAAGATGGCGAGGTGATGCTTGATGAGTTGATGTCTGCTGACTGGACAGCGCTGCAGGTTAACGTGATGCCACTTGATTCATCTGATGCATACACGCCGCTGGTGAGCGGCACCGTATCAGTGAAAGTGTCACCATTTGAATCCGGTGATTACTGGATTGACGTCAACAATAATAATTATTACGGCGTAGCGCTGCGCCTGAAGATAATAAAAACGGAATTGCCAGCAGCGGTAAGTTCGCTGCGCATTTCGGTGTGGCGTGCTGGCGTTTCTCCACAATCGGTAGTAAACCTTCAGCCTGACGTGGCGCTAAGCGACATCACCACGCAGTCATATATTGAACGTGCCAACAAGCAAGGAAAGCTGTTCACTGCGTCTCGCAGAGTAACTGATGTTTCTAGTGGTTCAAACCTTGACAGCATATTTATCACCGGAACAAAGCAGGTGATATTCAACCAGCGCATTATTGGTTACACAGGGAAAGGTGTTATTGCGTCAATTTATCGCGGCGCAGTTGCCACCGGAGGTACGGCGGCAGAGATTAACAACCCAAACGACATAACGCCGCAGGCAGCTACGGCGCAGCTTCTGACTGGCTCTACAATCACAAGTATTGGGCAGCTGACGGTGGCGGCGACGTATAGTGAAGGGAACGCATCAAATCAGGGGCAGGGTAACTCTCAGGCTCGATTAGGTGAGCAAATAATCATGGCACCAAACACGACGTACTTACTTCGCATAACCTCGCTGGATACTGCGGTGCAGAATATCAATGCTTATGTCTCGTGGTTTGAGGATGATACTTACCTGGTATGATAAAAGAAAAGCCCCGTAAAGGGGCTTTGTTTTACTGTCTGGAAATTAGTTTTTCAAGTAGTAAAGATATTGCGTCGTGCATGACTTGAACATGATAAAGTTCACGTCTTTCATATGCCAGCTTGCTGCTACCAATTGATGTTGTTACATATGTTATTATCTTACCTCTCATTATGTCAATTAATTCAAGTAACTCCCTTTCATCTCCGGAGCGAAGAATAAGACCCACCAACTTTTCGTATTCATTATTATGTTCATCGACGCCGCTTTGCTTAACTCCGCAAAGCCTGCATGGCTTCATCTCTGCGCTCATTAATCAATCCTCATAGGCATAACAACAATCTTCGCAGTCTCGCCTGTAGGTGCACTAAGGCAGCAAACAGCGGCATTTGTATTTCCATTCAATTCAAATTTAACGCCACATAATTTAGGATTAAACAGCTTCGCAGCTTTCTCGATATCAACCAGATAGCCAGCATTGAAGCCAATCTCCTCTGCTGCTTTCGTTTCTTTTGGTATCACTCGATCAATATCAGGGAATCTACCGTCAATCTCTTCGCAGATGCCAGCCCCAACCATCACGCCAGCTTCATCATGATACGTTGCAATTTTCGATTTTGTATCAATGATGGCGTAGTCATAGCGTTTTGTTGGAGATTTGCCAATCTTGATAATCACATTTTCAGCCAGCTTATTGTCATGACTGCCACCAATGAATGCGCGATGACCGTCAGTTGATGCAATGCGACCATCAGGCATAAAGCAAATGCCGTTCAGGTAGTAACGCACATCATTGCGCGCCTGAAATATTAATGCTGATTCAAGTAATAATTTGCTGATTTTTAGTTTCATCACTTCACCTTAATCATGTGCTGTTTTGCAACCTTCAGGCATTCTTCAAAAATGCCACCCTTCTTTGCGCTCTGATTGCGCTTGTAGTACTGAATCGCCGCATCAATTGCCATCTGGTCGATTTCAGGAAGTTTGGCTCTTAGTTGTTTTTCGATGAATTGCTCAGCGTTCATTGTTCTCGCTCGCCATAAATTCAATGAATTGCTTTGTGCATTTCAAGCAAAGCCACTTGCATTCCCGAATATTAATTCCTCCGCAGTCCTGGCCAATACTTCCTTTGTATGCGACGGTAAGCTCTCCGCGCTCACCATCAATATACTCATCAGGATTCTTGGTTTCATATCCGCATCTATCACACTTGTGGATTGTTATGGTTACTTTTGCCATCACATCTTCTCCAGAATTGCCATAACCTCATGAATATCAGCAACAGGAATCTGGATAAACTCCTCATCCTCAGCCACCACATGGCCAGCAGGTAGAATCACATGGTCTGCTGGCTTCAATAACTCAATCAGGCGGTCTGCTGACTTAATCTTTTTCGACTTCAGCACTTTGGCTGTTACCTTGTCTTTGCCTTGTGCTTTGGCTTCTTCTACTGCCTCGTCGATAACTTTTACCGCATCATCGCCATGCTCACGAGTTACTGCTACAGCATTTGCATAGCTGATTTGCCCGGCACTGATTCGCGCTTTCACTTCAGCTGGAACATCACCCAGTGACAGATGCATTTGCACGTCAGACACTGAGCGGCCTACCTTTTTTGCGATTTCTTCATTCGTCCAGCCAAAGCATTTCAGTCGCGTGTAAGCCTTTGCACGCTCAAATGGGTCGAGCTGCTTACCCTGACTGGATGACACCATGAAGGCGATTTTGTCTGCTTCGTCGCCAGTAAAATCCTTACACTCAATACGAACGATTGGTGCGCCGCGCTCAATGGCTCGCAATGCGCCGAGATAGCGATGCTGACCATCAAGAATGCGAATACCCTTCTCGTCTGGAATAACTGTTAATGCTGGCAATGGCTGGCCTGATTCCCAGCACTGCGCGAAATACTCTACATGCTGCTCATCTGCTTCGCGGATGTTGTATCCCGGCTCCAGATAGATTTGCTCAACTGGTACGAGATATGTTTTGTTGACAGCGATACCGTTGCGCGTTTCTTTGTCTGAATAGATTTTGCTTAGTGTTTTCACTGTTTATTCCTCATCACCAGAATTAGCAATATCGTAAAACTGACCATAGGTTATCTGCTTAAAGTTATCAGGTATTGTTACCTGTCCGTGACCTTCATCTTTTGTATTTGGCACAGCAAAAATAAGACAATCATCCTTTTGCGGGTGTTTGCCGCCATAAGTAGATAGCACTGCAAAACCAAATCCGCGACCAGATTGCTCGCCAATACCTGTGCGCGCAATTCCATAATGATTAACGATGTAGTCTTTCCATTCTGGCAATAACTTTAATTTCTCGTTTGCCTCGCGCATCACTGCGTCCAGCTTTTTGTTGTATTCGCGACCATCCTTTGTGTTTCCTTTCCCGCGAGCCACAATTACACGCTGACCTTCCCAGAATTCTTCGCGCTTTATTGTCACAGGGCACGGAAATTCAAACTGCTTACTCCACACAAAGCTCTCAAGTAAGCCACCACCGACTACTCCCCAGCTACGTGTCGTGGTAAAAGCGATAGCGCCAACCTTTTTCATGGCATCGCCGAGAATTTCATTGCGGCGCTTTTGGATGTCATCATATGCGTCAATAACTTTCTTAACATCAGCACCTTCAACCATGTAATAATCATAATGTTTTGCGTTGCTGCTCATAATTTACTCCTCATCACCATGGAAAATGCCGCCAAACTCTTCTACCAGTTCATCAATACATTCGTCCGCCTCAGCGCAACTTCCAGCGGTACTAAGCAGAATATCAACAGCCTCATCATCAGGAATATTGATTGCCGAGAAGAACTCAACAATGCACATTTTCACAACCTGATATTCACCTTCTGTCTGGCATGATGCGAAACTGCAAGCGACCGCATCAATCAGCTTGGCTTTGTCATCACTTGGGTTATCAATATCAAACATTTCATCACCTTTGTTAGTAAAAGACCCAATTTTCTGTTTCTTGGTTGTGTCCAAAGTTATATTCAATACATGGTGTTGATGTATCAATATTCTTCATCCCATCAACAATAGTTGACACAACAGCCAAATCTTGCTTGATTCTCATCAAATGGTATTTCTTCCGGCGCAATAAACTTTCAATGGCAAGTTTCTTCGTTGGGAATGCAAAAGATCTTTCTGCATTTTTTGCTACCTTCTTAATCGCATATCTGTTTATCTTTTTCTTCCATTCGTCCAGCCATTGCTCAGGTGATGGTTTAATACCAACAAGCCAATTAGCTGGCACAATCCACGCATAATGCTCTGTCTGATGAAAAGCTATATATTGAAATGCGAATATTTTGATTCCATCTTCTTCAACTGTCGCCTGGAATCTCCAGAAAACAGGCATTCCATCATGTTCAGTTTCTGATTCAGGAAACGGTACGCTCCATGATTTTGTCATATACCACCTCTAACATTTATTGTTGTTTCTACGTCACTAACTATAAACGCAGCATCAATCTACGTCAACAGGAATATGCTAAAATCATGCTAATCAAACAACAGGAGATTTAAACATGGGTTCAACCAATTCGCCGTCTCGTTCACGCGCTACTGGCAATACCAAAACTGGCGGAAAAACTGGCGCAGTGAAGCCAAACGGTTCCACCCGCTCACCATCGCGTGGTAAGAAATAATGTTCGGCGCAGACGTTGCCATCATAATCATGTATGTGTTGGGTTTTGCCTGCACGGGCATGGTCGCGTTTCTGGTGTTCATTCCGGCAATGGTGATGTCTGTGTATCTTGGATGGGTGCTTGTTGATTCATTTCCCGCCGAATATCTGTATTACCTTGCGCAGTCTATGGTCTGGTTGCTTCCGGCTATTGCACTGCGCAAAAGTACAAAGATGGCGCTCTGCGTGCTGACGATGAGCCTTTACGAATGGCTGGTAGCGATAGAGTCATTCGTATGGGAATTTATCACGCCTGTAGAAACGCCGCTTCATGCGCAGTACGCATTTATTATTATCGGCATCCATCTGTTCATCCTTTCCATCACTTTTAAATGGGGCGGCGAAATTGGACATTATTCTTGGCGTGGTTGCCATCGTTTTTTCGCTGATTCAAATCTATAAGTGCTGGAAACATATCATCAGCGAGACTCGCAATGAACGAAACACTAAGGCAGGCCGCAGAGCAAGTTATAAGCGGGACGACAGGACAGGTGATTGATAAGGCTGGGTATGCTTCTATTGGCACTGGTATTGGCCTGAAAGTTGCAGAGCAAACACCTGTCACGCAGTCTTATTTTGAGGCTATGATTCCACACAGCCTGACGGAGTGGGCGGCAGTGGCGTCAATCCTCGGCGCTCTGTCTCTGGTAATAAAGAACCTGTTTGAAATGTGGTGGAAGGTACGGGAGTCGAAAAAAAATGGCAGCACCAACACCTGAAGAATTAGTAAGCCAGATGGCATCTCGCGGGATGACTATTACCACAACAGATGCATCTGGCATTCTGTGCCTTGTGGCGTCAATTAGTGAATGCCTTGAACTGAACTATCCAAACGATGACTGCCGACAAAATGCGATTATGTTGTGGGCTTCCATCCTGATTAGCGCAAATACCGCAGGGCGCTACATCACCAGTCAGAGCGCACCGTCTGGCGCATCACAATCATTCGCGTATGGCAGTAAGCCGTGGGTGGCGCTGTACAATCAGATGAAGCTACTGGATACAGCCGGATGCACTGGCGATTTGGTGGAAGACCCTGACGGAAGCGGTAAGCCGTGGCTTGCGGTTGTGCGTGGTTCACGTTGCGGAGGTAGATAATGACTCCTGGTCAAATAAAAGTAAAAGTTGGCGTGCGTAGATATTGCTTATGGCCTATGACTGTTCTTACGCTACTGCGTATTCCTGTGCCGAAGTGGATGTTTACTATCGAGAAGGTATCATGACGAGTATTGCCCGTTTTTCCTATACGCAGCCATGCACCATCTGGCACAAAAGTGGCACTGATAAGTACGGCAAGCCAACTTTTGACGCGCCAGTGGTCATCATGTGCGATTATGGCTTTAACGATGATGTATCGACCGATGCGAAAGGAAATGAGATTGTGCAGAAGAATACATTCTGGACAGAATACACTGGCGCTAAGGTAGGTGATTACATCATGATTGGCGCGGTGACAGAAGCTGACCCGCTAGCGGCTGGCGCAAACCAGATTCTGAATGTGATTAACCATGGCAATACGTTTAATCGCGCTGAACCACCTGATTTTGCACTGGTGACATAATGCCAGCGAAATTAAGAGGTGTCCGGCAGGCCATAGAAAGAACATCGCAGATTGTGGATGAGATAATCGCCACGAAAGCTGTGCGTGCTCTGAAATCGGCGACATACATCATCCGCACAGAATCAGCCACGCTAACACCAATTGATACGTCAACGCTGATTAACAGTCAGTTTGACACCGTGGAAGTCAGCGGAACACGAATCACTGGCAAGGTTGGATACTCTGCGAAATATGCGCTGTACGTCCACAATGCCAGTGGCAAACTTACCGGGAAACCGCGCAGTAACGGCAATGGCACGTATTGGAGTCCGGGAGGGGAGCCACAATTCCTGACCAAAGCAGCGCAACGCACAAAAGACCTTGTTGATAGCGTGATTAAGAAGGAGATGACACTGTGAATATGCTTGAACGAGTTTATAATTATTTAAACGATGCAGGACTGCTGGATGGGTGGACTGCACAACTTCAATTATGGAATGATACCGGAGTGGGCGAGGATCGCTTTCTTGTCCTGAAAACAAGTGGCGGAACAGGTATCCGCCAAGGGTTATCAAATGACTTTTATTTCAAGCTGTTTGTTGTTGGTCAGCAAGGGCAATATGATGCCGAAGTTGTTGATAATAAAGCTAACGAAATAATTGAATACATAAAAGAAAACCCGATTGATAGCTGCCTGAACTACATACAGATGCAATCTCCGCTTGGTGATATGATGTTAACAGAAGAGAAGAGGCCTGTTCACGAATTGTTATTAAGGGTAGTTTACGGGTAATTATTTGCCGTGATTGCTATGAAATTCGAGGCTTATCTCAGCAGACTTTCTGGCACATACAGCCTCGAAGAAATCATCAAAATAACCAAGCATGACCCTGCTCTTGTTTTTTTGGATATACGACACCCATAAACACTTAACCTTGTGCCAACTTACGCCACACACTCCTGATGAATTGTTTTTGTATTTACTCTTATTTTGCATATTTATTAACTTGCTAACGATTCTTAAATTCTCAATCCTGTTATCAATCTTGTCGTGGTTTATGTGGTCAATTTCCATTCCGTCAGGTATTGCGCCGTTATGCATTTCCCATATGATGCGGTGCGCTAAATGCTTAGACTTACCAATCTTAACCCTAATGTATCCATTATCATCAACTGTTCCAGCTTTTGTCATAGCCTTAATTCTGTTATTCCCGGCTGGTGCAGACCAGTACAGATCACCATTTATGTACGTGAATAATGAATTTAAATTCATGAGATTACCTTTATATTGCTTGATTTCTATGTGAAATTTTTACTGCGAATTGCTTAGGGATTGATTTATGGTTTTTTTAGCTTAGATGGCACACCATGCAGGACTCGAACCTGCAACCAATAGCTTAGAAGGCTACTGCTCTTTCCGTTGAGCTAATGGTGTTTTATTTGGCGGATAGTACAGGATTCGAACCTGTGAACCGTTTCCGGTTTATCGGTTAGCAACCGACCGCTTTCGGCCTCTCAGCCAACTATCCGTTGATTTAGTGCTGGTTTAAGCATTGCCAGCGTGCTTTCTTAACATCCAGCCCCGTAATCCCTGCATACCCCTACACATGATTGCGGAAAATTGTTTTCAATTAATGCTGGATGCCAATAACTACGCATGGATTCCACATGCCCCATCTGTTTTTTAAGTCGCTCAGATATCGTCTGGACTTGTTGTGTTTGCATTTCCACAACGGAAAGAGCACTGAAACACACGTCTGTGTCGCCTGCGCAATGGGTTCGAGTTCCACTGATATGCGCCAATGGCCTTACCTGTTGTGTGCCCATTATTAATCACAGCGGGCCACTGCGCCGAATTTGTTTACAAGGAGTCGGAAGACCTCGCTGACTTACAGGCTATTACGCCGCCATCAGAACAACATCATCGTTTGCATTTATCTTTGTGGTCAGTTTCTAAAAAGTCCGCAAAGTCGCTCACGAAAACTATCGGAAAGAGCACTTGATGGAATTGAACCATCTTAACTGTGTATGGAATTACGCCATTTCCACAGTCAACACCTCCAGTAAATGCCCTTACCTGATAGTTGCCGGTTACGCGTCCGGCGTCTCTCGACCGCTAATTATTTTGACTTCTTCAAATTGAGATTTCATTCATTTTGGTCACCTCCCTTTCAGAAAGCTGAAAACTCACGCATAAATCAATTCATATCTTAAGTAGACTTTAATCTACACCACAAAATAATCACTGTCAACACCTGTGATATAATCACCACGTTAGCAGCTAACACAATTCGGAGATCGAAATGGCTATTTGTGCAAATGATAAGGGCGTTCTGGTCGGTCGCATGACCCGACTGTTCCTTGCTGAAGGGTGCGGTGACGCAGTTCCGGATGCAGAAGACTGGAAGTATTTAGGCTCAACCACCAGTAAAGGCGTTGACTACTCTCCGCAGACCACCACATCAGAAGCGGATACCACTGGCGGTTTTGTTTCCACTCTCGTTACCAGTTCTGATATGACCATCAGCGCAGAGGTGGAAATCCGCAAGAATGACCCGAGCGATGAGTTTGGCTTCCATCGTCTGGTTGAGATTTACGCCACTGAACTGAAAGCTCGTCGTCAGCCTTCCTTGTGGGTGCGTCAGGTGACTGGTGCAACTATCGTTACCGCGTACTGCAACATTACCAGCATCAGTTACGAAGGTGGTACAAACGACATCGTTACTGGCAGCCTTGAGTTTAAGGTTTACGATTCTGACAGCGTTACCGTAGAGAGCCTTGAGCCTCTGGCATTCACTACAGACCTGCCATCAACTGGTAGCACTGGCAGCCCGTTGATCGTTGCTGTTGAGGGTGGTGTATCTCCATACACCTACGTGTGGCGCAAAGATGGCGTGGTTGTTGGTGGTGAATCTGGCGCATCACTGGCAAGCCCTACCGCTGGCGTGTATACCGTCACGGTGACTGATTCGTCTACTGACCCTGAAATTATTATCAGCACGGCTTGCACTGTGTCCTGATAAATAAAAAAGCCCCGGTAGGGGCTTTGTTTTATTCTTGTGGTGGCTCTGGTAGCGGCATCCAGTGTGTTACGTCATCCAAGACATTTCCTGATAAATACGTGAAAGCCCTATATTTTTTGTAATCAATTGGATTTACAACCCAGTTCCAATATGCGGCTACGATTTCACCTTGACTAAATACCAATAACATTTGGGTTTCATCCGGCATCCGCTCACTGCATTTAATCCACTGACTCATAATTTGTCCTCATTCATTTTTAGGAAGACAATCATGGCTGCGCGGAGCGGGTTTTTATCTTGAGTAAAATGGTATGGCGTATCATCACTGCCAACATTTCTGTGCGCAGCTTTCCACAATCCATTATCTGGTGCTGGAATAGTGCCGATTCTGTTTTCAATAATAATAGGTTCAGCATCAGCTGGGTTGTTGCATGGGTCAAACTTTCGCTTAATGTTCTTTTCATCAAAAAAGAAAAAGCCATCTGAACTGATATGAGCTAACCCTCCGTTGGGGCAAAGATTACCACTCACAAAAAAGAAAACCTTTTGAGCTATTTGTGAATCACTCATGTCTTCATAATTTTTCATATCACCTTATCCTCATCAAAAATCACACCGATCACACGAAGCAAGTCTTTCGCCATGCGTTCCGCTTCTTCGTAGTCGTAACCTGCATCGACATACAGCTCAGTATAAAAAATCAGGTCAGATTTTGTTTGTTCGTTCATTTTTTATTGTCACTCTTAACCAATGCCCAAACAAGCGCTGCAACCCAGCCAATAAAACTCCATCCAACGAGAATATTCAGTACGCAGATTGCAGTCGTATTTGTGTGCTTTCTTTGCAATGCCACAAATGATGGGAGAAGATAAGCAAATATCACCAATCCAGCCAAAAACAACAAAATAACAACATCCATAAATCACCTCATTCATATCTCGTTTCGATGATTTGAATCTACATCACCACCTCACAGGTGTCAACACCACTGAGATGATATAATCAACATCAGTCAAATTCAGGATGCAAAACATGAGCAATCGCACGCCACTAACAGAAATCGGGGAGATGCGCATCTCGCTTTCCGACAGGAGTTTTTTCTTTAAGCCATCATTCCGCGCAATGAATGAAATCGGCACACCAAAAGAAATCGTCGAGGTGTACGCTAAGCTCAATGGCATTGATTATGTTGCGCCATTGCAGCACGTCGAATACCTGCCATTCGGCGCGCAGATGCAGGTTATGAAAACCATCAGCAAGCCAGTGTATGGTCGCCATGTACTGAGCGCGGCCTATATTGTCATGCAGTCATGCTGTGAGGATGATATTTCTGTGCTGATTGGTGGATGGAAACCAACACCGCGTGGTGTGCGATATGTTCCAGGCATCATGCCAGTGAGTGACATTATTATTATTGCACGCAACCTGATGCAGCATGGCATCATCGGCAAGTCACCACTCAAGGTTCCTGAGCGTCTGGAAGAACAGGGCAAGAAAACCACAAACGAATTTCATGCGTCTCAATACATCATCTCAGCACGCACGCATTTCGACATGACGCGAGATGAGGCCGAAAACCTGTCTATGACAGAGTTTCAGATGATGATTAAGAATAAATATCCAGAGCCGAAAGGGTTAACGAAAGAAGAACGCGCAGCAGAGTACGATCAGGCTAAAGCAGACCGTGAGCGCATGAAGGCACTGGCTGAACGCAAAGCGAAAAAAGCGAGGAATACATAATGGCTGAAGAAGTCGGCGGAATTGTCTATGAAGTCGGGATGGATGTTAAAGGCCTGAAAGCTGGCGCGACAACAGCCAATAAGACTTTAGATAACCTTGAATCATCACTAAACAAGACTACCGGAGAACTCAACAAGCTGGACAAAGGCGCGCGCAATGCTGGCAGCGGAATGAAGAATGCTGGCGGCGCAGCTTCAGGGCTTAAAACCAGCATGTCGATGTTGGCTGGCGCAATATCCGTGTCACTGATTATCGAATGGGGAAAACGATTCCTTGAGGTTGCCGATAACATGACGCAACTTCAGGCAAGGATTGCTCGCCTGTCAACTGATGCAAAAACCGCGAACGAAACATTCAGTTCACTGGCAAATATCGCATCAACCACTGGCGCAAGCCTCAGCGATACCACGAAACTGTGGGAAACATTGACGTCATCACTGAAGGAGGCTGGCGCGACAAATGCGCAAGTTCTGAACCTTACAGATACCCTGCAAAAAATAGGTCGAATCGGCGGGTCATCAACTGAAGAAATGGCGAACGCATTACGTCAGTTCGGTCAGTCAATCGCTTCTGGCACAATCCGCGCCGAAGAATTTAACTCCATCCTTGAACAGATGCCTGAGCTTGCTCGCCAGATAGCGGCAGGTCTTGGTATTTCAATGGGTGAACTTCGCGCCAGAATGCTTGACGGAAAACTGACGGCAGAAGATGCATTGAACGCCATTCAGGACAGAACAAGCGTAGTCAATGCTGAGTTTGAAAAACTTCCTCGCACAATGGATCAGGCTGTTGGTTCTCTGGAAGTTTCATTCTCCAAACTTGTGGTTGCCGTTAACGATGCCACTGGTGCATCAAAAACAGCAGTGGAGATTATCGACCAGCTGGCAAAATATATTGATTTCCTCGGAGACAAATCAACCAGCACAAGCGATAAGATTTTATCTCTCGCCACGGTTATCTCGAAGTTAAACCCCGGCGCGTGGGCGCAAATGGGAGTTGATGCGCTTTTTGGTGATGATGATATTGAAAAGCAAAAACAATATAACGATCAGGTTGAGCGATTCGTTAAGGCATCGGCAGAAGGTTACGAACAGACAAAAAAACAGGCTGAAGCAACAAAACACCTGAAGATTGCACAAGCACCGACCAAAGACAAAAAAGGCAAAGGAAAGGGCAAAAGCGCCGAAGAGAGACAAGCTGAGTCAGTGGCTGAAAAGCTGGAGAAATTGCGCCAGCAAACCATGCTCAATGCAACATCCACCAGCGAACTATCCCGCGAACAAGCTATTCTCAACGCGCAGCAATCGCTTGGCAAGGCGGCAACTCAGGAACAAATAAAACTGGCTGGTGAGTACGCCGCGAAGATTTGGGACCAGAAGAATGCACTGAAGGAGCAGGCAGCAGCTGAGAAGGAAAGACAGCGAGTAGAACAATCATATCAGGGATTGCGTGCCATTGCGTCTCCAACGACTGGCATTGATAGCGAATACCAGCAACGTATGGCTGACCTTGACGCCTACGCCGCAGCGTATCCGCAGAAAATCACGGAGATTGAGCAGACTCGCGCAGCAATTGAGGCACAATATCGCCAGCAGAGAATGGACGCCATGTGGGCTGAATGGCAGCAACAAAGCCTCGGTGCGCAACTGTTCGGCACCGCTCTTGATTCAGCAATGAGCACAGCGTCAAACAGCATCACCGGATTGCTGACAGGCACAATGAGCGTACAGGATGCAATGCGTAGCCTCGGCTCTACGGTGCTGAACTCTCTGGTAAACAGCTTCGTTGAAATGGGTGTTGAATGGGTTAAATCTGCGGTCATGGGGCAGACTGCTCAGGTTGCAGCCACAGCTACCACCACAGCAGCGCAAACAGCAGGGCTGGCAACCACAACAGCAGCATCCACGGCGGCGGCAGCAGCCACCACGGCGGCATGGACTCCAGCTGCAATCGTGGCATCAATCGGCTCGTTTGGTGGTGCGGCTGCAATTGGGGTGGGTGCCGTTCTCGGAGCACTGGCGATGGGTATTGCTGGCAAGCGTAAAAATGGTGGACCTGTTAGTGCCGGAAGTATGTACGAAGTGGGCGAGAATGGCTTGCCAGAGATATTCCAGGCGTCCAACGGTCGCCAGTACATGATTCCCGGCAACGATGGCTCAGTTATCAGCAATAAAGACCTGACAGGCGGTGGCGGTGGTGTTGTGGTTTATAATAGCATCATCAATAACAGTTCATCTCAGGTCAGCAGCAGCGCCAGAGATAATGGTGACGGCAGCGTGACAATTGAGACGATTGTGAGCGATATTGAGAACAACGGACCCATAGGTCAAAGCATTAGCCGCAACTACTCAGCAAACCGGAGGGCAACCGAATAATGGCTATCATCAAATACCCTGACTGGCTGCCACTCGCACAGCGCGCCAGTAAAAACCTGACACAGCAAACCCCGTTCCGCAGTGACCAGCCTGCGGTCGGGGCACCAATCTTTCAGAAGCTGACAACCGACATTGCGGCGACATGGAGCCTGACGTGGAAGTTTACACTGGCAGAAGAACGCGCATTTATCCAGTGGCTGCGTAGTCCGAGCTACCTCAACAAAGCAAACAACTGGTTCACCATGATGATTGACCTCGGCGGCAGCGGGTTACAGGAGCAGACCCTGCACTTTACCGATTATCCTGTGCAGACCAGTATTGATGGCGGCGTGGTAACATGGACTGGTAATGTCATCGCTAAGAAACTCAATAACACGATGGACGAGTTTGATGATGTTCTGGTTGAACTGGATTACAGATGGTATAGCTGGCTGGATGAAGTTGTTAACCGTGACCTGCCGGAGTATCCATAATGCCATCACTACGAGATTACAAAGCAAAGCGCCCTAACTGGGCGTTATTCGACACGATAACGTTTTATCATTCTTCGTTCGGCTATGTGCGTCTTGTGGCTAACGTACTTGATGAAATGGTGCTTGGCGGTGAGACTTATCTGCCAGTGCGTATGGACATCACGCAGTCTCAGCAGTCGAACACGCCAGCTATTAACGCAACCGTCAAGTTTGCGCGTCTGGCTAATGACTTCAAGCAATACCTGAAATTGTGGACAGGTTCCGGTCGCATTGAGCCAATTACCGCGTTATATCAGCGATTTGAAGAGACTGACACGAATACACCACTGAAGCCATATCGCCTGTATGTCAGTGATGTGGCTATGGATGGTTCTGATGTTACCGTTACGTTGTCAATCAAAAACCCAATCAAAGGAAACGTGGCAAAACTTTATGACATCGCTCAATTCCCCGGGCTGCGTAATGTCTGATGAAGAATTTGCGCAGTTAATGTTTGGCAAGCCATACAAGGACAGGTGCTGCCATGTTGATGCTGTAGATTGCTGGGGGCTGGTGGTGCTTTATTACCGCCTGTGCCGTGGCATCAATATTCATCATGACGACAGTTATGATAATGGCGGCTCTTTTGTTACCTGCTTCGATAGCGAAGTGACATTCTGGAAGGGTACGCAATCACCAGCAACAGGTGATGTTGTCGTGGCATATCGCGGGAGCATTCCTGTGCACATCGCCATGATATGGGGTCATGATAGAATACTCCATGCGCGAGAGAAAACGGCAGTCAGATTTGACAGGCTGCGAACACTCGAAAAAATATCAACAAAGTTAAGGTTTCTCACCTATGCCAGTAATTCATGTTCAGAAGATGCCGGGCACGCCGAAAGAAACGGGAATTGTGCCAGCAGGCACTAACCTGTGGAAGTGGCTGAATAAATCAAACCTACCAGCCAGCATTTCAATTTCGGTAAACGGCAGAGTGCTTGGTGAAGATGATGAGCTTTCCTTCTGCTTGCGTGATGGCGACGTTGTAAACGTTTATTGTCAGCCATCCGGCGTAATTGGCGATCTTATCGGTGCGATACTGAAGCCAGTAACGAAGATTTTCTCCTTCCTTACGCCGAAGGTATCTACACCCAAAACGGATACCAGTTCAAAAACATCACCAAATACCAGCCTGAAAGCGCAGACGAACATTGCGCGCAACGGAGAGGCGCGACCTGATAACTTCGGGCAGATTCGTGCGTTTCCTGATTTGCTTCAGGAGTCTCTGTTTGAATACATCAATAACATTAAATACGTCACCGAGTTCATGAACTTTGGTCTTGGTAAATATGATGTATCTTCCGTGCGTTACTCGGAATCAAACCTCGGTTCACTGGCTGGGGCGAGCTATACAATTTATCAGCCGGGAGAGGTTATTCCGGTTGTGTATGAACCTTACGCATTTGATGATGTTGATGGGCAGGAACTTTACGGACCAAACGAACTGGATACCGACCCTCCGCCAGTGGTCATTGAAACTGCAACAACAACCACGGTCACAGAAACGGAATTTGCTGGCGGTCAGATTGCCGTTAAGATACCGAAGGATTCGGCATTTGATTACTTCGTTGACCTAACCATGCCTCATGATGTGGTATTTAAACTGAATATCACTTACGCGCAGGGAGGTGGTGCATCTGTCACCGAAAACGTTACGCTATCAGGAAGACTCGTATCTGCAACAGAAACTGATGATGGCGGATTGCCGCCAGTAAACTACTGGTACACATTTATTATTAACAACATCAACTATTCTGGCGCGCCAATATCATCATTGAACGGCGTGACGATTAACAATACCTATTTCAACCTGACAGATAACCAGCCGATTGTTTCCGGTCCGTACTTCTCACCGATTGATGGTGATCAGCTCTGGGTACACCTGCAACACCAGACCAATGATGGCAATGATTTCAGTGTCCTCATTGAATGGTGGAAGATTGACGACGATAACGTTCAGATTCCGGGAACATATCAGTCGATGAACTACTATCAGGACGTGGACAGAAACGACACGTTCTACTATACAATCAAGCTAACCCCAGCTGCTGGCACTGGTCGCTATGCGATTCAGATGCGAAGGACAAACAACAGTTCAGACACGTCAATACTTCAGCTTGAGGAAATTCACTCAATCGTCACGCGCACCAATGTTTCGTATCCAGATGACACAGTGGTTAAAGTTGTTGTGCGCGCAACAGAAAATGCAACTGGAAGCCGTGACAGGAAATATAATGCGCTAATCACTCGCCATACCATCGGATACAACCGCGACACCGGTACTGTACGCTACACGCTTGCGCCATCCCGTAGCTTTGCTGATGCCGTACTGCACAACTGGCTGATTACCGCTGGCAATCCAGAAAACACGATTGATATTGTGAAGCTGTATGAAATTGCCGACAACCTGCCTGATGAGCGATTGGGTTATTTCGATTACACGTTTGATGATGAGGATAAGAGTATTGGCGAACGCCTGCAGACCATCTGCGATGCGGCGCGTGTTACTGCATTCTGGGATGATGGGGTAATGAGCTTCTCGCGTGATGAAAAACGAGAATATCCGGCAACTGTATTCAACACCAGAAACACGCAGAGCGACGGGTACAAGCTGAGTTATGACATTAGCCTTCCTGGCACTTATGATGGCGTTAACGTCGAATATCGCGACCCAACAACGAATAAGCAGGCCAATGTTTATTATCGAATTACCGACAGCGGCATTGTCGAGGGTGAACCAACCAAAGCGAAGAAATTCGACATGCTTTATGTTCGCAATCGCTATCAGGCTGTTGATCGGGCAGTTCTTGAGTGTCGCCGTCTTATTTACTCACGTCGCAGCATGGAAATTAAGTCACTGGCAGATGGAGAATGGGTTAACGTAGGTGACATGATTCAGGTCGTCGATATGTACGATGACGCGCAACAGACTGGCGTTATTGAAGCGCGTAACGGGAACGCATTCACAACCAGCGAGCAGCTAACGGCTGATGATAATCTTTATGTTGTGATCACCAGTTCTGACGGCAGCGTATCAGACAGATTGCCAGCGACAGTAACCGGATTGCATACATTCACCTGCGCGCTGCCATCTGATTTCCAGCTGAATATATGGGATGGAACAAACGTGCAATCTGAATCTCGTTACGTGCTGAGCACGGAGAAGGAACTTGATACTACTCTATGGGTTGTCAGTCAGAAGAATCCAGGGAGCGACGGAACGACAACACTGACGATGAGTGAATACAGCGACGACATGTACGAATATGCCATTCCGTCATCGTGATACAATATACATCAAATTCACAAAGGAGCATTTATTATAATGGCTACCACACCAACTAATAAACCAATTCCGTCAGAAGACCCGCGCGACCTCAAGTTTAACGCCGGGAAGATTGATGAGGTAGTGACATCTGACGCGCACTACTACACCGATCGCTTCGGTGTACGCCGTTGGACAATTGCTGGCTTTCAATACACCGCAGAAGAGGCCATCCGCAACTATGGCTATATCACGATGGACAGCTTCGAAGATGGTGCAACATTAACATTGCCTAATCAAGTTTTGCGATATGAGGCTACTGGCGAATATTACCGCTGGGATGGTGAATTTCCTAAAACAGTTTCTTCTGGCTCAACTCCAGAAACTGCTGGTGGCGTTGGTCTTGGTGCATGGGTTAGTGTTGGTGACGCATCGTTGAGAACGGAATTATTCAAATATGATGGCGTAAGCCTTATAGGCTCAGCTTCTTATTCAGAAATCAGGAATTATAATGGTAATGCAGATGTAATTTTATGCCATGGCATACAAAATCACAATGATGGCGGAGAGGGTGTTTTTTATATTGATTTTGAAGATTTAATATCTGCGGATAATGGTGGAACTATATTAATTGATGCGCAAAATCGTCGCTGGAAGCGCCGCTATTCAGGTGATGTAGATATTCGTTGGTTTGGATGTAAGCCAGATGGTGCTACTGATAACTACGAACCTCTTAACAGAGCTATTCAATGGGCGTGCACACAAAGTAATAAAGTGACTTTCTATGTCCCGAAAGGGATCACTTATGTGGCAGATACAATATCCACACCTGGCCGTTATTTGTTTAATATGCGCGGCGAAGGCGGATTGCGAGACGAAAGCGGGAGCATCATAAAATTCGCTACTAACAAGTCACTTAATTTACGTGGTACAAGTTCAGACGGAACAGTAACCGCAACTTATATGCAGGCGTTCTTTGAGGGTATTGTTTTTTCGGGAACAGACCAAGCACTGGACTCTCCTGTTAAGTTAATAGATACCGTAGGGGTTTTATTCGATAAGTGCACCTTTACTATGTGCCTTTATGGCCTTAATTTGTTGAATGAGTTCCGTTGGACTGAGTCTTGTGTAGCCAGAAATTGTTATTTTACGACAAAATGCACCTGCGCTATTTTGTATAGAGTTTCCAGCGGCAATACTTACGTATCTTTCTACGGCTCTGGCCTTGAAGATTGCTTCCTGGAAAACTCAGGCAATGGCTCTCCAAAAATTCAGATAGCTGCCAACGCACAGCCTTACAATGCGCCTTTGAACGTAACTATGGGGCATATCCCGGATTCAACTCACCCTATTATACAGCACAGCGGTAATGTTAACTCATGGTTTGTAGGTGACATTAAAGTTGAGGTAGGCGAGGAGTACGATTGCCCGTTAGTAGGCGGCAACCCCTTATATATTGTCGGCGGTCTAACCAGCATGGGCGGGCGCGTAACAACCCAAAACGCTTATTTCTGTTACGAGGTTCGACAGAGTGTAACAGGCAATGCAATAAACTTCAGAAGAAAACCCTTTTCCAGAAAGACAACGTTTACATCATCCGGAGGAGGTTTGGTGTGGTCGTACACACCGTCAAGGACACCGCAGACATTTAAAATATATATGACAGTTGCAACTTCTGGTTACTGTTATGAGTACGAATTAACTATGCACACGCATTACCTGAATGGGACAAACGGCTCAGTAACCATAGATAAAACATTCCGAGCTTATGACACAATTTCTGTTGGTGCGCCTAGTGTTGAGTACAACGCTGGTAGCACGCAAGCTCAGTTGTATGTATGGCGGTCAGGCCTACCTTCTGGAGCTGTTGTTTTTATGGATATAGTTCCTGTGTATAGCGGGTTTGAATACCCAATGCTGTAAAACAAAACCCCGCTTCGGCGGGGTTAGTTTTATAATTAGAACGGAATGTCGTCATCGAAATCCATCGGAGGCTCATTTCCTCCTTGTGGTCTTTGTTGTTTTGGTGGCTGTTGTTGTCGTTGCGGTTGTTGGCCTGATTGCTGGCGTTGTTGTTGCTGACCAGAATCATCGCGCTTACCGCCAAGCATCTGCATGAAGCCGCCCATCTGTGGAATGACAATCTCCGTGGTATATCGGTCTACTCCGTTGCTGTCAGACCATTTACGAGTGCGAAGCTGGCCTTCGATATAAACCTGCGAGCCTTTGCGAAGGTATTCTCCTGCAACCTCAGCAAGTTTCCCGAAAATGACTACTCGATGCCACTCAGTCTGCTCTTTCTTTTCTCCTGTTTGCTTGTCTTTCCACTGCTCAGATGTTGCAACGGAAAGGTTGGCAATTGCAGAGCCTGATGCTGAATACTTAACTTCAGGGTCATTCCCGAGAGTGCCGACAATAATTACTTTATTTACGCCGCGAGCCATTTATTAAAATCCTTCAATTGGAGTTGGTTTATGTTCGGTTTTTTCTTCCTGCGGTTCTGGCTGTTGTGGTTGCGGTTTAGCCAGTTTTGCAGGGTTGAAATTATCCTGCGGAGTTATTACCACAGGAGATAATTGCTCATCATTGATGAAAGACTCAATGCGATCGTATTCTGCAGCAGAAGCAGCCAGAGAAGGCCATATTGCGCGAATCTTATCTTTCAGGTTATCAGGTATTGATTTTGCTTCTTCCTTCAGGCCTTCCATGCCTTTTGCAGCTGAAAGCTGAAGTCGTGAGCGCCATGATTCAAACTCTTCGTCAACTTTAACGCCAGAGTCCACCCATTTGATGAGTCCGCGACCGTGTGCCTCTCCAATATATCCATGTCGAACGCTTTCACGACCAGACTCAAAGAAGATTGGGCGCAGCTCTTCTGGTAATTTGGTGAACTCCTGAATTTTGCCTCCATCATGCATCATCATGCTCACAGTCATCTCGAACATGAAATCTTTCTCGCACACTGGCTGCAACCCAAGTGATACAGGTTCCTTCGGGTTTGCGAAGTCAGTTTTCTGGCGAGCGCGAAGACAGACAATGATATGCATATTGCTTTGCAGCATGGCATTCATGAACTTCTTGTGTTCAGCTTTAGCGCGCTTCCAGTCAGCCATCTTTTTCCCGTTAAGCAGCGGCTTTTCAGCAATCTCCGTGCAACTTCCTTCTCCTTCCCATTCGTGAGAGCCTGAATCAATAACAAGAACCTTAACGCCAGCAGCCTGAAATTCTTCAATGGCCTGACGGTAACGAGCAGGGCTGAATGGAGCATACATATCAGCATGCAGGAATTTACCATCAAGGATGTTTGAGTACAGGCGACCGCGACCGTTTTCAGTATCAAGGAATCCGATTTCTTCTGGTGAGTCAACCATCCCGCGAGCCAGCTTAAGTGCGCTATATGTTTTTCCGCTACCAGACTGGCCTGAAATACCGATTACCACGCGAGAACCGGAACGCTCTGCTGGTTTAATATTGAGAATACCCATTTGCATTACCTCACTCAAATTCTACAAAATCACCACCAACCATTTCGACGATAATGAATCCAGATTCATCATCATATGTTGCCTGCCATATAGCTCCAATTTCGTCTCTTATGTTAAAAGTACCACCAAAAAAGTTAGCGCTATACCACTCACCTTCTTTAAATCTTTTGCTTGTTGAGCTTGCACAAAATAATTTCATTTGCATTACCTAACTAATTATAAATTAAACTGTTTCTTGAACCATTCCGGCGTTTCCATTTCGATGACGGGATTACCCATTGAATATCCCGGCCATGAATTGGCTTTTTTGCACGCCTTGTAAATCTCCATAGCACCATTCAACTGAATGCGACCGATGCGTAATTGCTCTTCAGTCAAACGAATCAAAGCAGGAATAAATGGAGCTTTCTTTTCCTGCACGAGAAGATTCACAGAGCGTGGAGCGTGACCGTATGCCGCAACAAACATGTCGTGCTGCATCGCCATCTTCATAAAGTAGCCAAGTCTCGCGGCATGACGGAAAAACTCATCAGGCTTGGCGCTAACTGCTGTCTTGTAGTCAATGATGTCGCCACCTTTGGTAAGGCAGTCAAAGCGAACTTTTGCCGGCTCTCCGTTAAGCTCACCCAATATTGACACTTCAGCATAAGCACCAGCAAGAAGACTGCTGTAATAGCTGTTTGCGTGGATTACAGCACGCATTTGCTGAATGGCGTCATAATCGCCACCTTCCAGCATTTGCTTTCCCGCCGCGGCTTTTTCAGCTTCTTCACGGATAACATCGTAAATCTTCACTGGTTCGCCAGTTGCACGAATGATTTTGATCACCTCAGCTTTAGACTTCCCTGAAAGTCCTTTGATACCTCGCTCTTTCGCCCATGAGTTCATATCGGCGGTAGTTACCAGCACCGTTGGTTTTCCATCTTTGTCTTTTGGAAAATCATCTACAACCGGCATTCGTGCATACTGCGCATCGAAACGATCAGGTTCAAGCAGAGCTGTATGGCTGCCAGTCCCGAAGACAAGAGCTTTTGATTGCTCATCTTCTTCGTCTTTGTAGCGCCAAGCTGCTGGACATCTGTCATATATGCTCCACAAACCAGAACCATTAATATGCTCTATGTCGGCATGGTATTGCTCGTTAGTTAATTCATTATTGAAATAGACTTTCATTTAATCACCACTGTATTCACGTAACGCTTCGACAATTTTCATTGCATCATCAAGCAATGAATAACCATCGCTGACAACATAACCTCCATCATCAAGTTCGTTCAACTTAACAAGAAGATTGCGTAACATTTCGCATTGCCACTCAGCATCAAAACTATCCGGAACCTCAATATCCATCTTCATCACCTCGCTTGTTATTGTTATTTGAATCTACATCAATCCACATCAAAAGGCAAGCCAAAATAGAAAAGTGTGGCTTTTTTTAGTTGTTCAGCACCGTATGCGATGGCTGCGAACTTGCCTTCTCTATGCGCTCTCTCAAGAAATTTACGTTGGTCTTTTGATACCTGAGATTTTGCTCTATCTTCTTTCTTAAGCTCAATTACTGCGCAAGAATGAGCGGCACCATTGCTTAGTATAATTACGTCGCTCACGCCGCTTTTTACGCCCATTTTTTTTCTCTTTATAACGAACTGCGCACCGCTTTTTGTCCCGGTTTCATTTGGAACATGAAACCATATAACATCAGGGAAGTGATAATCCATCCACAATCCATAGGTCATCTGTTCCGTTTCCTCTGAATTACACTCCCCACGATAACCACTATCAAATACCCATATGCCGCTATCAAGCTGCTTCACTTTGCTCTCCTTTAAATTCTTTGCGGTGGATTATGTCTCTGCCTTTATCGTTGATGCGATGAGTAATGCGTTTTGGCGCTTTAATCAACCCCGCATACATCATGAACTGCTTGGCGTTCTGACATTTAAGGATTTTCCCCGCCATTGACTTATCATCAAGGTGAGGAAAGACTGCCTTTGCCTTGAACATGTTTTTCATGTGAGTTGCGCCTCCGTATGGATAGAAAACTTCGTTAGCCCAGCCTTCTTTGCCATCACAACGATTAATCCAGTAGCGATACAAAATACCTTCTCCATCCTTCGTTAACTGAACTTTGAAGTCCATAACATCAGCCCACTCATTATCGGTATACGCACGCTCATTCAGTGCCGCATTCGGGTCGCGCAAAACATGATCGCAATGTCGGCAATAGCGCGCCGTTGGGTCGTTTTTAGTACCACATCCATCATCAAAAATACGGATGCCGTGCTTATCGAAACCGCAGCGGATGTAGCTGAAAAATTCTTCGCAGCGACCATCTGGCGACAATGCATCTTTGCCAATGCAGCGACGCGCATATGGGCTGTTCATCGTTCCGCATTTCGGACACGGAACTTGTTCTCCACTGCGTTTTGAACGTTGCGCTTCAGCCTCTTCAAGGATCGGGTCTTCATAAAGGCTTCCTAGTTCGAACATTGTTCCAGTGAAATCAAGGCACAAATGGTCTTCCTTGATAAGACCGGCCTCGATCTGGTCCTTTTTTAGTAATCGCATCGGGCGACCAAGCAACTGGGTCAGCAATGTCAGCGACATAATTTTTCTCAAAATAACTGATGTATCCCAGTATGGGATATTCACGCCAGTGGTGAGGCACCCTATTTGCAGCGTGTATTTTTTTCTACCAGTAGCAGCATCTTTTAATGCCTTTCTTCTGGCCTTTGGTCCCATATCATCGGTAACAATGGAATAACTTCCTTCTGGAAGATATTTTGCAGCTTCCTTGCAATGTTTTTTTCCGGCGCAGGTAATAAGCACCCCAAGCCTGTCTTTTGTTAACTCCATAACTTTGAGCATGATTTTTTGCGTCAGCGTTCCCTGCTCAAGTATCTCCTTCTCCATTTGCTTCAGTTGCGCGTCAGTGAAGTCCTGAACACCATCAACTCCACTGCTTTCGAATTCATGAAGGTCATATTTCAATTCATCTACGTCAGGCGCACCGAAAATTGTTGGCACAAGAAAGCCCAAATCAACGAGATATTTTGTACCAATATTAACTATTTCGTGTTTCCAGTATGGACCCTTAATTGACTCAGTGCCACGGAAAGGGCTTCCAGTGTAACCAATAACAATAACATCGTGACCATGCTTCTCCTTACATCTGCGGTTAAGCTCGGTCATTATTACGCCGTATTGTGTTGTTGGCTCACCACTTACTATATCCTCCCAGTTCATCTGGTGACATTCGTCAACGAGGATATAGCGAGGAACAAAATCTGAAAGCATTGATTTTTCAGTAACATTTCCATTTTCATCTTTTTTATCAAACAGACCATTTATTATTGTTCCTTCAGTCCCAGCAATAAGCGGGTATGCCGTTGACTTTCTGCCAAGAGATGCGCTGAATAGTGAGTTTTTAACACTCAGATTCCATAGTTCTTCCGCATCCTGCTCAATAATCTCTCCCTGACGGGCAATAACAAGCCCTTCCCAACCCATATCCTGAAAGCGTCGCGCAATCATGGCAATCATGATAGTCTTTCCCGCACCTACCGATGCTGTAACGAAACTTGGCTTAGGGTCTTTTCCGAACTTGCGGATAACTTCAGCCGTCTTTTCATAAACCAGCCATTGATAAGGTCGTGGCTCAATCTCACCCGTATGAACAACTGACCGCAATTTGTCTATATCAAGCTCCGCAATCATTGCGTCTATTTTATGCGTCATAGCAACTAACCTTTGTTGATGTTTCTACGTCAGTTAGCTTATACTCAATCTACACCAACAATCAAGGGTCAATTTATGAGATACGACTGGAAAGACATTGAGCCAAAAATGCTCGGCAATTGGCAGGCCGCCATCATGTCTATCGTCAATGTGGATAGCAGAGTTTTCAATGGCAAGCACCAGCCATGCCCGTCATGCTCAGGCAAAGACAGGTATCGTTTTGATGATAACTTCGAAACAAAAGGCGATGGCGGTGCAATTTGCAATCAGTGCGGTTCCGGCAGCGGCATGAACTGGCTGATGAAACTTTCAGGCATGAACTTCCCTGAAGCACTGGAGGCGCTTGGTGGATTCCTGAACATGCACCAGCGCGAAAAACTGGAGGCAATCAGGAAGGAGTTACCGAAGATAAATTACAACGATGACTTCATCACTGAGCGGGAAGTCGCCGCAATCATGGCTAAAACGACGAGTGTCGCGATGAATGAGTGGACGTTGATAAATGGTATTGGTTGCGACGTTAATGTCGCCAGAGGTAAATCTGGAGAGCTTATTGCGGTTGAGATGATGCGTGCTGAAACAATGAAGCCGTGCAACGTGGCATTCATTGGTATGGATGGCGATTCATTCAGAACATTCTACAAGGCCGGATACAACAAAGACTCAGCCATCAACGGCAAACTCACTCGCGGAGCAATAACCCCAATCGGAGAAGACAACGGAAAGTTCATTTACCTTGTATCTGATTATGCCGACGCGTGGAAGTGCCATTACTTCACTGGCGCGCATGTCTGGTGCTGCTGGTCGCCGGAAAACATGTGGGAAGTGATGCGCTCGGTTAGCGATGAGATGAAGGCGAGATTGCGCTGCATAGTTAATTATAAATTTGACGAACTTTGCGCTGCGGAAAATGCAGGTCTTCCGGTAATGCTACCCGATGATGCTGACACAATCAGGATGGCAAAGAGAATCAGGAGAAAGATTTATGACGCTGGCGAGTTGATAGAGAAAATGTCAGTCAGCAGATAGAAGAAACCCTTCAATCGGAGGGTTTTTTGTTATTCTTTGAACTCTGGCGCCTCAGTCCAGAAGGCTACATTTCGCAGCGACTTACCCGTGTGATTGCACCAGTATATTCCTGAGTCATCATACCTGGCAGTAACCTTGACGCGATCAGCATCAATAATAACAACCTCCTGTCCGTCTTTAGGGTCGAAAAGCCTTGCATCTTTCCAGTTAGCAATCTCATTAAGGGAAAGAAGAACATAGCCGGGAAGATAAGCTCCAACATCAGCAATGTGAACTATGGCTCTCTCTGTTCTCTCTCCTGTGTAGTCTCCATTCCACTCATAAAGAATAATCGTGTCTCCAACCTCAAAATCACGATCGTTCTTTCTTAGTTCCGCCTTCTTGTGCCCTGTAACGACAGGCCAGAAGTGCTCAGGTAAAATTTTAAGTTCGTGTGTTTTACTCATTTCAAGCATCCTCATAACACCAATATGCAACGCGAATTATTTCAACCAGATCATTTGATGATAAAAATTTATTACCATTATAAATTGCGTGGATTCTTTCACCATCAACAGTTAATGCCACAACATTTCTTCCTATTTGCGGCCTCCACAGATAGCAATCAAACCATTCAACATCATACCAATCATCTTCTGGAATCATTTCAACCTCGGATTAATGTGGACAGTATTACCAATAAAAACGCAGTAACCATCCTCTTCCAGAGATGGCAATACACTTGACCTGAGTCTGTCATAAATTTTAGGTATCCCTTTGAATGGTCGTACGTTTTTAAGTGAATCATAAAGCCACTTCACCGTTACGCTATTTTTCCCTTTCTGAGCGGCAGAGCGTAGCTTTTCTGCAACAACATCAAATTCAGAACGCTCGCCAGCATATCCATTTGATTCCACGGCGTCGGTGAATGTTTTTGTCAGTGCGTCATAAACGCTGATAGCGCGACTAATTTCATTCTCACCGATAATCTTTGAACGCTTTCCTCCATCGCACCAGTTTTCAGCAGCGTGAAATATTGCTGCCAGACGGATTATTTGCTTATCAGCTTTACCCATCGCGCCACGAAGAAGGACGTGGTCCCACTTACCGCCTGGAAGGAAGTTTTTCTCCCACTGGTTTCGCAAAAGGCCGATCATTCTTGCTGAGTCATTGTGAAGCGTCAGTTTTGTTTTTTCTGCTGACACAACATTATGTATAAATCTTGCATATTCCGACCTCAAGCTGTCTGGCATTGGCTTGCTTACAGGGCAGTCATTAACCATGTCCCAGTGTTCGCGATAGCCAAGCATTGATTGCTCGCGCAACATCAGGAAACGTTCAGAAAGACCGTTGCCCCTGTCGCCAGCAGCAAGAATGGCATCAATACTTTCATCCTGCGCAATCACACTTATGTTTCCAAGAACATAACCAGATGAAACGCCACGACCAACACGGGCAGAACCAATAAATCCACCATCCCAGCCCTTCAGGATGACTTCGGCGTTTGCCTTTCCGCCTTCTTTTCCGTAAGAGAGGCCAAGGCAGGTGTTAAGAACGCTTGCCTCGTCACTTATCAGATTAAAAAAACCACCTTCATGAATGGCTTGATGCTGAACAGCCTCCGGCGTTGCGTCCGTCAGTGGATATGTAATCGTATAAAGCTCCTCCAGCTTCTCCTTTTCGCGAGCAATATCGTCGCCGATTAGTGCCTTTGCATTCTGGTTGCTGGCCTCCTTGTATGCCTTCATCAACTCTTCAATGCGAAGATTTATTTTTATGATCTGCTTTTCCATCTTTTTGGAAAGGTTGTCATATTCAATCTTCACCGGATTCATATGCATTGAGTTGATAGCGGTTTTCCCTGCTGATGGAGGCTGAGAAGTAACCACGTAAAGAGAAACTGGAAGTTCTGAATGGTAATACTCAACGCTAAAGTTTCTCGTCATTGCGCTGGCAACGCACCCAAGTAAATGCATGAACGATGTATTTATTGGGAACTGAACGGCACGAGCCGCAGCGATTGCATAACGAGACAGCAAATCAGTCCGGTGCTCACTGGTGAGTTCTGTTTCTGAGTACGTTACATCGCGCTCCTTACCTTCCTTGATGTCAAGCCACATATTTGAACTTGGTGTCATACCATGATGGAAGGCGACGCGAGCAGGAGATACTTTTAACTCCCTTGCTTCGTTGAAGATGTCTTGAGCTGTAATCATTTAGACCTCGTACTCTGTTTCAAATTTCTCATGAGGATTCTCTGATAACCATTCCTTGGCTCTCAAAACTGCAGCGTTTGCTTCCTCTGCCGTTTCAAACATACCAAGCTCATATCTTTTCTTGAGTACCATCACTCTCGCTCTGAATTTTTTCGATGCCTTGTGGTAATCAACACCGTAGTATCCAGTGGTTGACTTTGATGATGCAACCCACCCAGCACCACGACCATGTTTGTTTAATTTGCGCTTTAATAATACACCGTGATTGCTCATTTCCGCTCCCCAATCAAGTATTTCCCCAAAATACTACCACCTACTCCCCAGCATTGCAACACGACTAAAATCTGCAAAAGGGGTAAATTGGGTTAACGTGGGGCAACCTACCTGCCCCACGAAGTTTTACTCTAAGTATATGTAATATAATATAATTATTATTATTTGGGTTAATGGGTAATATTATTATTCATATTATAGATAATAATTAACATAATATTAACAAATTGATTATTTGAATATATTTATAAGGGGATGGGTATGAAATCTGCCCCTTTTTACCCACGAAAAATAAAAACATTCAAATCAATGGTTTACGATGAAAAACGTGGGGCAACAGACCTGCCCCACGACCTGCCCCACGGGCAAAAATTTACCCCACGAGCACGTTTTTAACTCATTCCTGTTGACGTAGAATCATCGTTGATGTAGATTGAAATCATCGGAACAAACGATGGTGAAGAGATGAGTAATAAAAAGGCTGAGTTCAGTGCATCAATGAAAAACAAAAGTGGTGATGACATCACGATTGCAGCCAGGTTTAACCGTGTTGAGCTGGAGACTGAGCATGACTTCATGTTTATGACACCAGAACAGGCAATCGAACTTGCTGGAATTCTCGTATCAGCTGCCGAAGTAGCAAATGAGCAGTTAGGGTTAATGCAGCAACAGAAAAACTAAATGAGGAATCAGAGATGAACAAAGAAAGCACGTACAGCATTGACCAGATGAAGTTATTCAGCGATATATGCATGGCATTGTCACAACAGGTTCCAAGCCTGCCTGCTGATGTGCGCTCAAATGCCATTATTGACGCAGCAAACATGATTTGCGAGGCATATGCGATGACTGAAGATGAATATAAGGCTTCGAAGAAATGACAGGCGCAACATTCGAACTTATCACCAGCCTGGTTATCGTGGCGTTCGTCATTATCGCAGTGGCAGTTTCTAAATCAGGGTATAAGGAGTAACAAATGGCAAAGACTATCTATCGCCGCGAGAAACTGGAACAGGAACTCGGTCACGTTGGCGCTCAGAACTACATGAGCAAGCAGGCACGCAATGCAATGGAATCTATCCGCGTGAATCGCGTTGTGCGCGTGTTTAATGGTGAAGGCAAGCGAAGAGTAATGGATGAACTGATTATCGTATTCTGACCTCGATTCAGCGCGTTTATTTCTAATGGTGATGACATGTCAAAAGTGAAAACATATGAGTTCTGGTTTTGCACAAGCATATTTTGCAAAGTGCGCAAAAACATAAAACGCGCTCACTGGTGGAACAAGCCTATTCTATTGGCTCTTTACACCGTGACAGCAAAGTGCAAATTCAAAGCGATTGACATCACAGATGAGGATGCGCTAACAATCGCAAAGGTTGAGTTTGAAGAAGATGGCTATTACGAAGAAATTATGGGGGTTAGGGTATGAGTGAAGTTAAGCGTTATGACATGAGAGTTTCATTAGGTGGTGTTGAGTCTTACGAATCGCCATGTGGTGATTATGTTGACTACGAGGACTACGCGGCACTAGAAGCTAAATGCGTGGCGCTGGCTGCGGAATTGAAGCAAAGCAGGATTGACTCCGACTGCTACAAGAAGGGCATGGAAGCGTCAAATGCTCGACTGGTGAAACTGGCTGCGGAGAATGCAGCGCTGAAGTCTGGCGCTATGGATGAAATCAAGGTTATCAACCGTGGAGGGCAGGCATATTGCTTAAAAGATGGAGTGCAAGTTAATCCCATGTATGCAAGAGGGTGGAATGACTATCGCGCAAAGTCTCTGCAACTAGACACCCCATCCACAGATGCCATCCTGGCTGAAATTGAACGCAAAGCAATCCGCAAATTCATTAACAATATTGAACACATCCTGCGTGACAAGTTGTCACCGTATGCCACAGATGAGATGCTTGAGGCTATGCGTATTTTTCTGGAAGAACAAGGAACCAAGCAATGAAAAGAGCATCGCCAGTTGAATTGAGGCAATCGCTTGAGATGGCTAATGCGCTTGCATCATCAGGAATAAGATTTGTTCCTATTCCTGTTATGAATGAGGTCGGGTTTAACAGATTAATGGATGAAACCAGAAAGATTCTTGATGATATGCTTGCTGAAGTGGAGCATGACACCACCAACCAGCAATTCGAAAGTCTCAGCAATCACAAGCATCACTTCATCAACGGCACTTGCGTAGAGTGCCTGAAAAGTGAATAGCTACCCGTTCATATTAATTATCAGTGCGCTCTCTGTGGCGCACGCTTTATTGGAGGCATACAGATGACCGGACACCAACGACGCCGATACACCACTGGCGCTAAAATCTTCCTTGCTGTTTATATGCTGGCAATGGTAGTAGCCATTGCAGGAGTTGTGCATTATGTTTGACGACATCAACGCTGCAATGGAATTCATGTGGAAACGATACTGGGACGGCATGATGACATGTCATTACATGATGGTGCAGCTCGACATAGAATTGAGGTTGTGCCTGATACTGGCGTACATGACATTAAGTGCATGTGCTCAACGAGGGATTATGCTAATGCAAACAACTAAACAGAAAGTCTGGCAACTCGCCAAGCAACATGAATTGGATGAGTTCATAACGAAGGCAGCAAAAACATTCCCTGATGCGCTTGAAATCGTTCATGTGCAGACGCGAACAGAAAACGCATGGTGCTATGCTGGCAAGCGTGATAATGATAGTGTACAATAAACACATAACCACCATTGCTTTCACTCATATCATCACCCAACCCTTAACCCGCCTTGTGCGGGTTCTTTTTTATCTGTGTTAAACTAACGATATCGAAATACGAAAAGACGAAAACAGAATGGCTAATCCAAACCCAGTCATGAAATTTTCCTCTGAATACCAGCCTGCTGGCAGAGGATTAAGCTACAGAAACAGGCTTATTGAGGCATTAAAGCGATGCGGGCTTGGCGAGGAGGAATTCCTTGATGCATTCATCAGGACGTCAATCAGGATGACGGAGGAAAACCCGACTCAGGGCGTGCAAATGCTGAAGGAAATATTCCTGCGTATCAGCCCGGTACAAAAGAGTATGGCACCTCCGGTTAATTTTAAATACCGCAAAGATGCCACGCCAGTTGAGCAGATAGAGGACGTCATTCAATCTGTTTCCAGTGGGGAACTCCCAATTGATGTTGCGTCTCAGGTTGTGTCTATGATTAAGGTTGGTCTTGACGTGAAAGAGTTAACCGAACTCGCCGCGCGACTTGAGCGACTGGAGAAATTACTGGAGCAGCAGAATGCGTGATTTCATTTACTTTGTTTGTGGATGTGTATGGATGCCAGTCTATGCAAATGCCGATACATTAATTAAACAAGCTGCCTGCTGGCTTGTGGTTTTGATCCTTGCTGTTTACTCAGTATTCAGAGGTCGTTAATGGCTCGTAAACGCCTCTCTGCACTAGCAATCGAAAAACTGGAAGCGCAGATTGATGACGCGATGACTGAGGTCGCAGAGTCTGCAATCTTTGGCATCTGCGATATGCAGAAGAACGTCATTAAGCGGTTAAGGATGACCGCCACTGGCGTTGATGACGTGACCAATGCAACCACTCATGCCGACCACCTGATTCCAGCAAAGCTGGAGCGCCTGCTTTATCCGAAGCCGTGGAAGGTTGTCTATGGTGGTCGTGGGTCGGCAAAAACTCGCACAGTATCGACAATCCTCACTGAGTCGGCAAGGTTCAAATCAGAGCGTATCGGGTGCTTCCGCGAGATTCAGCAATCAATTGAAGACTCCAGCTATCAGGAACTGGTGGATGAAATTGATCGCAAAGGAGAATCAAAAGAATATCGTTGTATTGATGGCAAGATTACCCACAAGAAGACTAAATCAAAGTTCCGTTTCCGTGGCCTTTATCGAAACGTGACTGGCGTTAAGGGTTTTGCTGGCATAACGAAGGCATGGATTGAGGAGGCTGAAAACGTCAGTCAGGCATCGTGGGATATTCTTGAGCCTACCGTTCGTAACCCCGGCGCTGAAATATGGGTGACATTCAACCCCAACAAAGAAACCGACGCCACATGGACTCGGTGGGTGGCTCCGTGGCACGACAAAATGGTAAACGGAATTTACGAGGATGATGAAATACTCATCATTGAGTGTAACTGGACAGATAACCCGTGGATGACAAAGGAACTAATCCGCTCAAAAGATAAAATGAAGCGCGTCGACTTCGACCGCTACATGTGGATTTGGGAAGGGAAATTTAACAAACGTAGCGACGAGCAGGTCTTCGGCGGTAAGTGGCGCATTGATAACTTTGATGTTAAACCTGAATGGCATGGTCCATATTTCGGGATGGACTTCGGATTCTCCACTGACCCTACCGCGATGGTTGAGGTTTACATTGAAGAATTACCAGGTGGACGGCGCAACATTTATATTAATCGAGAGTACGGCAAGGTTGGTCTTGAGATTACCGATACACCAGCCGCGATGGAGCAATCATTCCCGATGGCTAAGCGCGCACGATGGTATGCAGACTGTGCGCGACCGGAAACCATCAGTCATATCAAGCGTTCCGGATTTGACATTCACCCATGCACAAAATGGCCGGGAAGCGTTGAGGATGGCGTTACGTGGCTGCGTGGGTGCGACAGTATTGTCATTCACGAACGATGCAAGGAAATGCAGAATGAAGCGGCAATGTACAGCTACAAGGTTGATAAGCTGACAGGGAATGTACTGACTGATATTGTTGATGCATACAACCACTATTGGGATGCGGTTCGATATGCACTCAATGACCACATCGTTCAGCGCGGTAGTGGAATGCTAATCCGGCGCAGGAGATAAAAATAAAGCCCATCAAATGATGGGCTTGTCATTAACTCTCATTAGAAAACGCTTCGCAGCTCTCACTGCATGAACCAGTATCGTACTGGCGCATTGACGTCATCCGTGATGCCAGTTCATCCCTGCTTACATCGTTAAATAAAGCTATAACGTTGCCAAGGCTTCTGTTTGAACGATACATTATCTTGTCTGATTTTTTATCTTCATCCTGAATCATCTGCCAAAATTCATCAGCAAGTTCTGGCTCATCCTTTGCAGCAAGTGCAACTTTCTGCAGGCTCTTCTTGATGCAGAAAACGCAATTACCAAGATGCTCCTGAATGCCAAGGTCGAATTGTTGCATTGACCACCAGTCAAGGATATCCTGCTTTTCAAAGTCGCTGATGTCTGCAAGGTAATGAAAACCGTCACCTCGGTTCTTTAACCGGTTTGGCTCATCAGACCTGATGCCAAGCCATCTCTCGTAATTTCCTTTTCCGTATTTTTCATTGCAGTATTTAGTGAATGGCACGGTCTTCATTCTGTCGGTGCAGAACGCCCCGCCAACATATGGGTGACCGTACTTGCGCAACATCCTCCTCCACGGCTCAAGGTCCGGGCCAATCTCATCGACGGTTAACTGCTCATACGTACTTGCTTTGCGCATCTCATGATTTGGTACCACACGAAGACATGTCACGGCGACATTGAAATGCTTTGCGAAGTTCCGAATGAAATCATACGTTTTTGGGTGCTCTGCTCCAGTGTCCATAAATATAACCTCTGCTTCTGGATGTATCTTCAGCACCTCCAGTGTCATAAATGCTGAAGTTCTGCCGCCTGAAAAGCTAATAACTTGATTCATGTCCATCACTCCTTCCTCATATCTACATCACTCATGTTACGACCGGTAGATATCTACGTCAACATTTATTATTGCTGATAAATCCGCATCACCACACTTGACCAATCTACACCGAGCGCATAGTATAATCTACATCAGGCTTACCGGAGATATCACTATGCGCAGCTATGCAGGATTCACGCAGGAGGAAAAAGAACAGGTTTATTCACTGGCACGTGCTGGTGTGCCTGATGAGGTGATCTGTCGTCGGTATGACATCGACGAGGATTTCCTGCTGCGCGTTATTGATGATGTTTTCGTTAACCTGCAGGAGAGGCGCGGGTACAAGGGTATCTGCTGCAAGAATGATTTTTTGAGAGGGTGATTATGGGTGGTCGAGGAAGCTGTAGAAGGAAGAGGTCTTTAAGGTGTAGCAGGTGCTATAACGAAAACATCAGTAACTACATTTTAGGGCTTGGCGGTATTGTTTGGGAAAACGTCGACGCTGTAAAGAGAGTTGGAAATTATTACTTTTGCAGATGCCGAAATTGCGGCCATGAGTATAAAACAAACAGTTTAGCGGCGCGCAGGGACTACAGGTTTAACAACAATGATTAAATCTAAACTAAAGAAAATAATCCGCGACGCTGCGGATAAGAAATACACCAAAAAGATTGACATTTCATTCATTGATGGAGTTGGCCTGTACAATCACGCCTGCCACCTAAATGCAGTGAACCGTGCACGTGATGGTAGTTCGTGCGCCGTGGTTGAGGTTGTGGTAATTGATGACAAGTCAGTGACTGCGCATTACATCAATATGCAGTCAGACGGCACATACATCGACTACACGCTTGGCTGGCACTGGTCTGGTGCTGATTACCGATTTGTGCGATTTATTCCGTTTACCGAGTGGTCTGATATTACAGGCTCGTTAAGCAGGCTAAAGGCTGAACTGTGCAAGCCAGTAGCAAAATGGCAGAAGTTGTTGATGGTAACTGATGGTGAACTTTGTTGAGGTGAGCGATGCATTTCAAATCACTAAATACCATAAGGGACGAGATGGTTGGTGGCAAATATAAAAACCACAGAGACGAAGTAGTAACCGTTGTTAACGTTGTTGGCGCTGGTGGTGGTTATCAGGTTCATTTTAATTACGGCATGCCATACAATGTAGTTTGCGGACTTGGCAAGTTCAGAAAGCGATACCCGTATAAGGTTTAGCCATATACCATCCATGCTATAATCCCTCCATCGTGAGGGATTTTTTATTGGTGACATATGTCCAAAATTGATGCACTAAACGCCTACATACGCGACCGCGTGGCGAACAATAATCGGGCGATTCAGCAGCAACGGCTTTGTGCTGGCGGAAAGAATCTGGACCAGAAGCACGATCGTCTCTGGACGGAGTGCGGGTACAAGCAGGAAATTAACGCTGAGGATTTCAGATTTGCATATGAGCGTTACCCACTGGCAAACGCCGCAGTAAATATCGTTCTCAACAAGTCGTGGCATGGTATGCCTACGGTGCTTGAGAATGACGCCGATGATGAAGCTACTTCCCCGTGGGAAAAGAGCGTCAATGACATCCTGAAGAAGGCGCTCCCATTCATCAGGGATGCAGATAAGCGGAATCTGATTAACCGATATTCTGCGCTAATACTGCAAATCCGTGATGGTAAGAAATGGAGCGAGCCTGTTGACATCACCAAGACCCGCCGCATTAAAGATAAATCCATTGTTCGATTCATTCCGGTATGGGAAGAACAACTACGCGTCAGCGCATGGAATAACAATGAAGCCAGCGAAGACTACGGAATGCCTGAGATGTACGAATATCAGGAAAGCGCCGTGGATGATTTCGACAGCGACGGTAAGCCTGAGCGTTCAGTGCAGATTCATCCTGACCGCATCATCATTCTGGCTGAGGGTAGCTTTGATGGCAGCATGTTCAGTGGCGTTCCATTGCTACGCGCTGGCTTTAACTCACTAATAGATTGCGCCAAGGTGTCAGGAAGTTCTGCTGAGGGCTTACTTAAAAACTCATCTCGCCAACTTAATGTCTCGTTCAATAAAGATAATGTTTCAGCACAATCTCTGGCGCAGCAGATGCGGGTTCCAGTAGATGAACTTGCTGACCTGCTGAACGAAAACATCGAAATGCTCAACTCCGGCATTGATGCGGCAATGTTCAGCTTTGGCAGTGATGTTAGCGTCCTTTCAACATCCATGAGCGACCCTGAGCCGTTTATGTATGTTGCTGCCAGTCAGTTCGCGGCATCAGTGAATATCCCGCTCAACTCATTGCTTGGAAGTCGCAGCGGTGTGCTCGCATCAGCCAATGACGAGCAGTCACTGGCAATGATGGCCATGCAACGACGTGACGGCTGGCTTGATTATCTGGTTGGCTCTTTCGTTGAGCGTTTAATTACGTTTGGCATTGTAGATAAAGCTCCGGCTGCTGGATATTATTGCAAGTGGAATGACCTGCTTGAGCCGACGCAGAACGACAAGGCTGAGTTGATTGTTAAACTCGCTCAGGCTGCGCAAAGTGCGGCAAATGCTGGCGTCGGTCAAATCCTTACAGATGATGAAATCAGGGGATTCCTTGGGCTTGAGCCTATAGAGATGCCTGATGGATATATGGAAGACACACCACCGGAAGACGAAAATGAAGATACTCCGGTTTAACGCCAGACTTCCGCAACCGCGCATATCTCAGAGCCTGACAGACCCATTAGGCGCTGCAACCAGCCTGTCGAAGATGGACAAAGTGATAACGCGCAAATACAAACAACTCAGGACTCGTGCGCTTGAGTTGTTTCGCACCATTCCGAGCAGTCAAACTAACGCAGAATTAAGTGGTCTGTACTTCTATGATTTCAGTAGTGCACGTGCCGCCACGTTCATGGATGAGTTGCAGGCGCTGATTGACGAAATCCTACTTGAAGGTGACGACTTCGGTCACGGTAAGATGTGGGCTAACGTATTCATCGGTGATGCATATCAGTCCGGAACGCAGAAGGCTAACTCCGAACTATCAAGCCTGTCTCCGGTTTACGCCGAGCAAAGACCGATTGCCGCGATACTCTACAGTGAGCCATACCTGAACAGACTTCAACTGGCTTATACACAAGGATATTCAGACTGGCGTGGATTGAGTGATTATTCCCGTCAGCAACTGGCATCCGTCATCATGGAAGGCATTGCCCGTGGCGCTAATCCTCGCGACGTTGAGTCTGATATCGTTAAGCGCGTGGATGTGTCTCATAGTTACGCAAAACAGATAGCGCAGACAGAAATCACAGGAACGCTTCGGCAGTCAAACAGGAGAGAAGTTATTGAAGCTCGCGAGGAATTAGGAATTGAAACGGTGATGCTGTGGCAATCAGCATTAATGCGCACAACCAGACAGACGCATGCGGCGCGACACGGACGGTTTTACACGCCAGAAGAGGTTGACACGTTCTATAGCGAGAATGGCAATAGATATAATTGTCACTGCGCACAAACTCCGGCATTGTTAATGGACGGTAAGCCTGTAATTCTTGAGTCATCACAGGAAAGGCTTGATAAGCAGCGCGAGTCATGGAAATCGGCCAACAAAAAAGCCACCTGATGGTGGCTTCTGCTTATTTCTTCTTAATGAATCCTCCGCATCCACATTTTGGACACATCGTATACTTTATTCCTGGCTTTTCAACCCTATCAAGGTTGTGATGTTCGTGCTTGCATGCAACACAGATAATCATATCAATCCTCCAGTTTAACGCCGGGAATCTTGCCTGCTGCGATTGCGTCGTAGATAACAGCAACCTCATCGCGCAATGACAAATCACAAGGGATTGTTCGCATATCATCAAGAACTGCGTTTATAAATGCATCGCGCTTCCTTTCTGCTTCTGTGCGTAGTGGGCGGAATTCATCAGCCCATGATGGAAAGGTTGTCTCCAGGTCATAAACAAGCACCTCTTTTTCTGCGCCGTGGATGCCAGACTCAACAACCTTAACCTCTCGCCACTCCCATCCAGTAATTGAGCGCGGGACTTTGGCATCGCAAATAGTACCCACTGGCGGCAGACCTTCACCGTTCCATGCTGGCTTTTGCGATGCGGAGAGTGCTGCTTTGTATTGCCAGTAGGTTACTATCGACTCCTTGTGGTCGGAAGATAATGCCATGGCCGCTTCTTCGCACCAGAAATGCATAAGACTATTGCCAGTGTGGTGTTTCCATGAAAACCCTTCGTAGTGTGGGTCATTCGTGTCCCATACGCACAGTGAACCGTCATTATCTTGAGTAATTGACAGCGCGTTTTGAGGCCACCCACCACGCTTAGGCAATTCTTGAACTAACAAGTCGATAAGTTTCATTTTGTTTCTCCCAATGCTTTATTAACCGCCGCACGCGCATTATCCAGAGCGCGACGCTCGCTTGATGTTGTCCAGACTTTGCCTGATTGGTCATCGTAGATTTCCAGTAGTTGCTGGAGTGCGGCTAGAAGGTCTGGTGATGCAGCTATTAAATTAAAGTCATGCCCAACACTGCTATCAATCTCCCAATGCATCCCGTTGTATTTGGCACCCTTACTAGAGAAGGCGATGTTTCTGTCATCGTCATAGTGACAACCCTGCGTGTCATCAGTTCTACAAGACGGGTAAACCGCTGCGCAGCCGCCGCGAATATCTGCAACCCACGGACCGGGCGTGCCTTTAAATTCTTCCATCACCAACCTCACTTAATATATTCAACAATCTCAACTTCACGCATCTGCACCAGACCAAATGGTGCGATCACCTTGCCGCATGGACGGATTTTGATTTGTTCAAGATTGAACACTCCGCAGCGTCCGTTTTCTTTGAATTTGACCATTACCATGATTTAACCTTGAAAAATAATTAATGTAGGCTGCAATTCTTCTTCATACCAAGTCCAACCAATACACTGACCTTCCATTGCGTCAATGTAAGGCTTTACCCAATCCAAAAATGCCTGAATCTCACCGCTATAGTTTTTGATATCGCTACGACTGAAGATATATTGCTCTTCGCTGTAGTCAAATTTTGGGCAACTATTGACTACGGATGGGTGATGGTAAAAGCTACAGCAGTTACCAATAGAATCCCAGCGCGGTAGTGTAAAAAATTCATGTTCAGGGAGCTTTTCTGGCTCGTCGGCACCAGCAAACATATACTGGATTACATCCATCACCTCTTTCGGTGCGTCGCTCTTGATTTGACACTTCAAAACCAATTCTGTGTACATTCCCATCTTTTATTCCTCACTACTTGGTTGATGTAGATACTATGCACCACCACTCAATCTACGTCAATAGTCATTGTGATAGAATTAATCATTATTTGAACAGGAGGCAGAATGAAACTATCGCAGTGCGGCAAGGAGATGCTTGGAATCGCCGATGCCGTGGATATATCGCCTTACATCACCACCGAGACAACGCAGAATCAGTTCGACGCGCTGACAAGTCTCGCCACTGACATTGGCATTGACGCTTTCCGCAAATCAACGTTGCTGAAGAAACACAATCTCCGCTGCTTCTCGTGTGCTGTTGCGCATTTCATCGTGTGGGGCGAGAAGACTGGCGACAAAGCAAAACGCAAAGCTGAAAAAGAGGTTTACTGGTATGGCTATTAGCAAAAACATGAAGGCGTTTCTGGATATGCTGGCGTACAGCGAGGGCACGGATAACGGGCGACAGAAAACCAATAATCATGGCTATGATGTGATTGTAGGTGGCTCACTGTTTACCGACTATTCCGATCACCCGCGCAAGCTGATCAGCCTGCCTAAGCTGGGCATCAAATCCACTGCCGCAGGGCGCTATCAGGTGCTGGCTAAGTTTTATGACGCGTACAAAAAGCAGTTGCGTTTGCCGGACTTCTCCCCCGCATCGCAGGACGCCATTGCAATGCAGCTAATCCGTGAATGCAAGGCCACTGCTGATATTGAGGCTGGTCGCATTGCTGATGCCATCCATAAATGCCGCTCCCGCTGGGCTTCGTTGCCGGGCGCTGGTTATGGTCAGCACGAGCAGAAGCTGGATAAGCTGATTCAGGTATACAAAGAGGCTGGCGGAGCTGTGGCATGAAAAAGCTAAGCAACTGGTTCATTGGTGTCTGGCTTTCATTTTGCTCGTACCTTGAGCTGTGGCCTGACTCCATGACGCATGTATGGATGTTTATGCCAGATGACCTAAAATCCGAGATACCAGATTCGGTAGTCAAAGGGATAAGCTATTCTGTACTCGTGCTATCAATGTTCGGTAAGATGCATTCTATGAATAAGGCGAATAAGAGGTTAAAAGATGAAAGCAAGAATGCGTGAAATACATAAATTGATGAAGATGCGGGGTGGCTTTTACTTTGCATACCAGACCACCAAGGGATTGTACTTCATAACCAACTGCATAGCCCACCCTGACTTATGGCTGACTGGAGTTTCGAGAAATGGAAACAGTACTCAGTAGATACTGGCGACCGCTGGCAATTATTATAATTATTGCTGCTGGCGTATTGTGGGTGCGTAGTGAAATCATCAGCTACGGCGACCAGCGATACGCAGAAGGAAAGGCACAAGCAATCGCAGACCAGAAGGCAGCAGACGAACAAGAGGAACAAAGACGCAATGCAGAACTGCAAAAGATTCAGGCCGACGCACAACAAAGGATTGATGCTGCGCGCAATGATGCTATTAATGCTGCCGCTAAGTCTGGCAGGCTGCAGCAACAACTCACAAACATCCGCAAGCAGCTTGTCGGATATTCCACCTCTGAGTCCATTGGCAATCCAGCCGCAGAAACCGGAGTTTTGCTTGCCGACGTGCTCGCAGCATCTGTCGAAAGAAATCGACAACTGGCAGATTACGCTGACAGGGCAAGAGAGGCAGGACTAGCGTGTGAGGCGCAGTACAATTCGTTACGCAATAAAAAAGCCCCGTAATGGGGCTTGTGCTTAACTGACTTGCTCAGATTCTTCTCTCTGTTTCCACATCTGCTTTAGCTGGAAGTAAGCATACGCCTCATCACCATCTTTCGCATTGCGTTCCATTTTCTCACACCATGCTGATGGTTTTGGCGGCTCACTATGCTGGTAATGTTGTTGGCTCATTAACAGATTCCTCAGCCGTGGCTTCAACGATGCGCACCAGCGAGCACTCAAGATTTGGTGCATTGTAATTACCTGCCAGAAACAGCACGCTACCAGTGCTGATTAACACCTGTTTCGCGTTTGCCTGCGACAGATTCTGCACGATGAATTGCGCTGTTTCTGTGCCAATTTTCAGCACTGCGCTGCCGTCGCTGTTCAGCGATACCAGTTGTGCGGAAGTGTCGGCGATGTTGGTAAAGTTCGCGTTTCGTTGCGCGATTGTGATGTCTGTGAACATATTAGCCTCTTACGTTTAATTTGATTTTTCCATCCACGTCGCGTGATGCACACTCAACAGTGATCGTTAACTTGGTAATCTCTTCGATACCTGCATCAAGAATCAAGCGAACGCAACCACCAACCATTCTACCATCCTGATCAACAACGCGAATTTTATCATCGACTCTTTCAACGTGGAGCCAAACCTTTTCTTCATCACACCCATTATTGAGAATTGACATTATTTAATCTCCAGTTCTTTTGCGCGAATTGCGCTGTCAATGATGTCTTGCAAATCCTGTTCGCGTGATTTGTGCCCGCGCTCACCAGCTTGCAATGCCTTCTTAATCAAGTGCTGCAATGCTGGGTTGGTGACATTCCACGCCATGAGCACGTCATACACGTCAACAAAAATACCAGGTTTAATCTCGTGCAGGTATTTGTTTGCAAGTTTCGTCTCATGCCGTTTCCCGTCTATGTGAATCTCGCCAACTTTAGCTGACTTGCATCGGCAATTAGTGTGACCAAAAATCGGATATCCTTCAGGTGATGAATCGCCAACAAGTGATTTGGTGTTTGCAATAAATCCTCCTCGCCTCACATCGGCTTCCGGTGCGCCGATACAATCGTTTAAGTCTTTTTCGTCGGTAATTGGTTCGCGGTATGCGACAACAATATCTCCTAAGGCTTCAATCTCACCAATGCGACCAGCATAATAGCGACCTAGACAGTAAGTTTCACCGGTATGTCCTGACTTAACCACAAGAACCGCTGAGTTATGACCGTCGAAATCCTTCTCACAACCCTTCCGGTATTTCCACTTTTTCATTTTTCTCTCCACTTGATCATCTCGCGTCGCGGCATAGTGACGCGGTTGTATTCATCAACATTAAAATTGGCACGAATCAAATCGTACATCTCATCCTTTGGCATATCAGCCAGTGCCACATAGCAACGGGCAAAGTAGCGAACATCTCGGAGTGTCAGGGGCTGTCGCTTCTCCACAATGCTGGTGATAATGTCCATCGGCTCGCGTCGTGGTCTTGGCATATTTACTACTCCTTCTCGAAAATTATTGTTGACCAATCTACATCATTTAGTCAATACTTATTGACGTAGATTGTACCACAACGGAAAAGGTGATGTGGAAATGCAATACAAAGAAATAGCAGCGAGATACCAGAAGGAAGTTCGCGAGGTTATGGAAATACTTAACGTTCGCGAGGATACCATTAAGTATGTGGAAACTGCCATGTGCTCACTGGCGCTTGAAGCGGAGGTTGCAGGTCGTGAGAAGGCTGACGAACTTATATCTGCGGTGGTTTATAGTTCAACCAGTAACGGTTGAAGATGAAGGTTATCTGTGCGTTGAGCACGTTGTTATTAAATTCTACGGGAGAAATTATAAATGGCGCATGACGAGCTGTACGAAGAATCGTTAATCCAGCGGCTGAATGAAGTTGAGCGTACTCGCGAATGGCTGGAATGCGAGCTGCGTGAGGTTCGAAACCGCCTGCAACGCAAGCGCAGCCAGCAAAAAGACGTTATCGACTGGTCTGGCGATGCGCCTAAATTTAATAACTTAGGGGAATGGTTAAAATGAGTGCACCACATATGCCGATGATGAATGAGGAAGGTTTGCTTGAGTGCCCATTCTGCAACAGTAATGATGCATACAGTGATAAGAATACCGATGGCCATTACGTTGCTTGCTCGCAGTGTGGGTGTGGTACTGATGAGTGGCTCAATCAAGCATCAGCAGTGAAGTCATGGAACACGAGAGGTGGACACCTCTACACGGCAGGCGACTTCAATCAGGCAGCAGAGGAGCGTGATTTATGAGTCTTGCGCAATTCATACTAGAGGAGGCAGAAAAGAAACAGAGGCGACACAGGGAATATACTCACTCAACAATTCATTCATTTGAGTTCCAGTATCTGATGGATGTGTTTTGTGAGGCGGAAATTGGTGATGAATTCTCGTGGGAGTGGAGACATAGCAACACATTCAGCAACCCCCGGCTCCGCAATGCTCAAATTATGTACGCATATAAGGTTGCTAACCTGTGCGGGGTAAAGATATCAGTAACGCCATTAACAAGATACATGAAGATTGTCTATCTCGGTGAGGTGGATTGATATGGGGAAAGCCAAACGCAAGAAGCAAGAGTATGAACCACTGCCGCCATGTGAAATGTCAGGAATTCCTCAGCAGGAAGATGTGATTCTCACCGAGGCTGAGTGGCGCAAGGTGGCAAGAGTGCAAATAATGTTCCGCAAACTTGCTGAGGACGTACTAAATGAGATGGGCTATTAAGCATAAATCTGGCAGGACTCTGTTTATTACATCGGATGAGTTTATTGCCAACAACCGTAGAAAGATGGGGTGGATAGTGGAGAAGGTGGAGATGACGAGTAGAGAGCGGTTTGAAAAGTGGTTCAATAAAAGAAGCAACTGGAAAATAACTCCATCAATGAGAAAGAAAGATGGATATGTTGGCAACCCATCTGCGCAAAGCAAATGGGAAGTTTGGAAGGCCTCACGCGAAGAAATTGAGATTCAAGCGTGCCCATGTCCAAACGATCATGGCCCACATGTTGATGACTATTATCTCGCGCAAATTAACAATGCAGGCTTAAAGGTGAAAAAATGATTATCCAACTAAACGACATCATGAAAGCAGACATCATTCAGCTTGAAGATTATGATGTGCAACTGGCGTTTGAAATCGAAACTGTTGAGCGTCAACTGCAATATGCTGATAAGAAGAATGATCGCGTATGGCACGAGAAAGCACTTAAGGCACGCGACCACATGAAGCGAACGCGGGCGCTCATCAAAACTCGACTGGATAAGCTGTATTACGGTGAGGAAAGGATGATTCACGGGGCAATACTGGCGCAAATTCGCAAGGAAATGCCTATTGGCAAGTTCATGTCATACGTCCACCGGGCGAAGCAGGAGGCAGGGTTATGATTCCATTACTGTGGATATTATCAGCATACGCATTCGCAAGGGTATTTGAGGCTGATACTCTGCACCAGATTATTTGCTATGGCGCTCTGTTCTGTCTCTCTGGTGCTGCGCTCGCATTCATGGATGATGTGATTTCAGACTAACACCGTATATCTTTTGTTCATCATGGGCTGCTATCATTTAATCAGGAGGTAGCCCATGAACATAATCCCTATCACTTACTTTCTCACGCTCTACGCACTCACCAATTCGCCATTGTTTGCACTGGCTACCGCCTCATGGTGTTATATCTCCATGTGTTATAATTCGACCACAAACTAACCGTGGAGAATTAACCATGATTGTCAAGATTGGCGATAAGTGGGTGGTCAAGTCGAAAGACGGCTCACAGCAATTTGGCGAATACGATACAGAAGAAGCAGCCAAAAAACGCCTCGCAGAAGTGGAAGCGTTCAAACACATGAATAATAAATTGCAGGTTAACGTCCTGACGACCATCAATTCAGCCAGCAATATCAGCGAGCAAATCATTGATGGCGATCCTCACTATGTAATTAAAAACGTCGTGCCAGTGGTTGACGATGTTGTGATGAATAACGGCCTGTATCCTGGCGAAGAAATCCGCAAGAGCTATCACGGACTTGATGGCAAGCCAGCGCCATACAATCACCCGATGATTGATGGTAAGTACGTCTCCGCAAGCATGACGCGCGCTGCTAACCAGTTCAGTGTTGGCGCATGGATTGAGAACTCATCCCATGATGGCAGCAAGGCGCTTGTTGATCTGAAGGTGAATAAAGTCATCGCTGAACGCTCAGAGAAAGGTCGGGAGTTGCTTGGTCGCATTGAGGCGCTAATGAACTCCGCAGAAGGCGCTGAACCAATCCACGTATCCACTGGCTTATTGCTCAACCGCGAAGCTGCGGAAGGCACAAGCAAAGGCAAAAAATACACATGGATTGCGCGCAACATGGAATGGGACCATCTCGCCATCCTGCCGCCGGGAGTACCGGGAGCAGGAACACCAGAAGATGGTGTTGGCATCTTTGCCACCAACGGCGAGCAAATTGAACGAATCACCGTAAACCTTGAGGATTCAACTGTGCCAGACGAAAGCGCCAACAAGATTAATTATAAATCGTGGCTACATAAAGCCATCAACTACATCACCAACAAATCAGACCTGTCGTTTGAGAACATCAGCGAGCAGATTCGCCAGATTCTGAAGGCTGAAGTAGATGAGGATGTCTGGCCTTATATCGTGGCTGTGTACAACGACCGCGTCGGTTTTGAAATCAAAGGCCAGATTTTCCAGCAGTTCTACATCGTTGAAGATGATGTGGTAAAATTGGTCGGTGAGCGGATCAAGGCTGTTTATAAGACTGAACTTGAGCCGGTAAAATCAACTGAAGGGGAAATCTCAATGACGAACGAGGAATTACAGGCGGTACTCGCTGAAGCCCTCAAGCCGGTTCAGGAGCAGTTAACTGCTGTTAACGGTCAACTGAACGATATCAAGGCTGAAAACGCCAAGCTGAAAGAGCAATTGCAGGCGAATACCGAGCAGGAAGAAACCGCGATGCGCGCTGCTATCATCGCTGAACTGAAACTGCCGGAATCCGCTGTGAATGCACTGAAAGGCGAAGCACTGCGTGAAACCTATGCGCTGACCAGCAAGCCTGCCGCGCTGAAGGGTGGCTTCCAGCCGAACCACGCTGATGACGATTTTGATATGGAGGCACCTGAATAATGGCTACTATCCGTTATGGCACCATCATTGGTGGCCCAGCTCGCAAGAACGACCCACAGATTCGCGAAGGCATCATGAATGCCGCATTGCAACCTGGCGCACTGGTAACTTTTAACGATGATGACAAAATCATCGCACACGCTACCGCTGGCGGTCAGGGTTTCCCTTACGTGCTCCAGCACAACTACATCGGTGGTGGTGATGTCTCCGAAGCAGTTCCGGCTAATGCCACTGGCATGGCTGTACAGTGCGAGTTTGGCGTCACCTATCATGCGCTGGTTGCGCAAGGCTCTGCGCTGAAGAAAGGCACCCCGCTGTCCAGTAATGGCGCTGGCGCTCTGAAAATTGCAGTAGACGGTGAAAATATCCTGTTCTACTCCTATGAAACTTACACTGTTGCCTCTGACGGCGCTGAGCTGGTTGCAGTTCGTCGCGCTGGCAATGCTTCCATGCCTGCTGGAGCTTAATAATGGAAAAGATTATTTTTACCAAAGACCTGGTAGCCAACTCCGCAGTGGTGGCTGACCAGTGGAAACATCTGACCATCGACCGCAAGGTGTTCTGCAACGCAGAAGCGGAGCTGGCGAAAACTTACGGTGTTAACGCCACCGCGCTGGTAACGAAGGATTACTGGCGCGACGTGGATAACGTTACCACCCGCGTTTTCCGTAACGAAGCTGGTCAGGATATGATGGCTGACCTGATGGGCATCGCGGCAAACATCAATATCGGTAAGACTGTGGCAATCAGCCGCATCGCTTCCGATGCTGGTAAGGTTGTTCGCACTCTGTCTGGTCAGGAGCCGGAAGATTTGGATAAAACTCGCTACGATTACACTGGCGATGTGATTCCAATCTTCAAAACTGGCTACAGCCGCGAATGGCGCGAACTGCTGGGTATGCAGTCTGAAGGTTTTGACCCACTGCTGGACGATCAGGCTAACGTCACCTTCAACCTGCGCTCCGATATGGCACAGTACCTGCTGACTGGCGACCAGACTCTGAACGTGAACGGTGTTTATACTGGTTACGGTATCACCAACCACCCGAACACTATTCAGGTTAACCTGAATGCTTCCGGCGGTCTGAATATCGACCTGCAAACTGCAACGCCAGACGAAATCGTGACCTTCTTCAATCAGGATTTCCAGGCTATTCTGGATGCGCAGAACGTATTTGAGCAGGTTACTCTGTGGGTTTCCCCGGCAGTGCGTCGCAGCTTCATGCGTCCGTATTCTGATGCAGCAGGCTTCAAAGGCGGCA
>ERZ808028.307-NODE-307-length-47201-cov-8.911277_pt1 | contig 47201 bp, 51 predicted proteins | sample MGYA00380184_ERZ808028 | MGnify/ENA primary metagenome ERZ808028 (study PRJEB31490, sample SAMN06133397) | mouse gut metagenome | isolation source: J8_1 | host: mice | place: China: Chengdu | collected 2015-05 ...
TCTATACGTAAGGTATGTTTGAGACTGTTTCCGACAAGTCCGATCAATCTGTTGCTGGAATATCTGTTGATTCCAATTTCTGTTATAATTGGTTGCATTATTACGGGAATCATTCTCAAAAAGTGTATGCCAGGGCTGTATTTATTTGTGACAGGTGAAAGATCGGCATGTACATAATATCAGATTATCTTAAATGATGATTTTTAGTTGGAACATATCAGATATATTGAGAATGATCATTTTATATACATTAGTTTTATTATTGATGCAGAGATGAGGAAGAATTTTGATATGACGGTATTCTGTCATAAATGTGGTGCAAAAATGCCGGATGGGAATAAAGGGAAAGAGATGTCAGATCCCTCATCTGTGTTACAGAATGATGGTGCGTTACAGGAAGAATTACGTCAGGACAGTGCCATAACGGATGAACAGGATGATGAAACAACAAAGGATTTACAGAGTGGTGAGGATGATTTTAGGGAGTTTATAAATGGCTATATACGGAAAAATACGGCGTTTCTGTCAGCGGAGGAACTGCTAAGCAGTCAGGTGCCGGGGCGGTTTGTTCAGATATGCTGTGGAGTTCCTGCTGTATTGATGGTGTATCTTATGCTAATAGGTGGCGCAGGAATTTCAGGGAATATTATCCTGAACATTTTAAGCTTCATTTTTATTGCGTTTATCTTGGGTTATTCGGCAGCACACATAGTAGGTGAGATCAAGAAGATCAAATATGTTGCCAAATTTTCCGGTAGGATGGAAAATCCTGTTGATGGGGACGAACTCATTCAGTTTTTAGACGAGAAGTTGGCTTATTTGTCTCTGTATTTTCATGAATGGAGTTATCTGCGGCAGTCTGTGAATTTTATGATAGGTGGAGCGGCAGTCGCGGCGATAGATATCACAGGAAGCAAAGAGATCACGTTATGCAGCGAATTTGGGGAAAGGAAAACATTATATTCAGTCATTTATATCAGACCTGATCCATTAGCTCCTGATTCCGAACGCAGGAAATATAGCTGTAATGTAAAATTGAAGAAAGCAGATGTACGGTGTGAGAAATATGCATGTGCAGTTAAAACGGTACCTATCCTGTGTGCTGCGATGGAATATTATCTAAAAGAATATAAAACAAAAGAGTAGAACTTTTCAGCAGTTTTTAAAATCTCAAGGCTGAAAAGACAGCGGATATTAATGGCATGGCAGGCATCATGCAATGGATAACAGATATACATCATCTGGAACATTTCATGGCAATGGAAGATGATACGGACTTATAAAGACGTATATAAATCGCAGGAGAGGAGGTGGTTGGATGTCATTGAAGAAGAAATTAAAGAAGGCTAAAAAAAACGCTAAAAAGATTGCCAAAGTAATAAAAAAGAATCCTGAAATAGCAGCGGATATTGGCATGATTATCTTTGGCGCTACGGCGAAACCTTAAGGTGCCGGTTAAATGCGTATTCGCTTTCTGCCGTAAAAGGTTATGTATGTTGTAACGCTTCCCGAAAAGGGAGGCGTTACTTTTATCTCATTTTACAGGAGGAAAAATGAAAACGGTTAATGCAAAAAAAACCTGTTCCCGATGCCCATACACTTTGGGACTGATAAAGACTCTGACCAATCCCTGTCCACAGTGTAGGATGAATGGCTATCGGTCTTACGAATGGTTCCAGAAGCAGTTGTCAAAGGAATGTTCGGATTCTTTCAATGGGAACAGATATGATGGATAAGGAAAAGAACAGGTATAGTTATATTTTCAATGTCAGATCATGGGATTGGCTATGATGGAGAACAGGGAGTGTTTCGGAGAACCGGAATGCTCCTTCATTCATTTTAAGGCTGCATGATATATAAGCCGGGACTGCATATCAATGCTGCGGCAAATGGAACTGTGCAGAGCATCATAACGGGATACTGAGTAAAAAGACCCTGACCATGCCGTATCTTACGTTGTTTCAGATATATATTCTTAGATTAAATAAATAAGAAAAGGGGGGATCTCATCTTGGCGAAGAAAAAAGTGCACAGGGCAGTACGGATAGCACTTACATTGCTGCTTATGGCAGCAAAGGCTGTAAAAGAGCAGAACAGGACACAGTACGATGATTAAATAACAGGAAAAGGAGATGTTAAAAATGGAAGCAAATGTAGAAACTATGTTCTCCGTAAGGGAGAAACCGTGGCATGGATTAGGAACAATTGTCATGGAGGCACCCACATCCGCAGAAGCACTCCGCCTTGCGGGGCTTGACTGGATGGTGGTGCAGGAGCCTGTGTATACGGGCTATAACGAGATGGTGAAAGGGTATAAGGCAAATGTGCGCAGTTCCGACAGAAAGGTGCTTGGCGTGGTATCTGACCGCTATAAGGTGGTGCAGAATACGGATGCGTTCAGTTTTACCGATGAACTGTTAGGGAAAGGCGTCCGATATGAAACCGCCGGATCACTGCAGGAGGGGAAGAAAGTCTGGCTCCTTGCAAGGCTTCCGCGGGAGTATATCATCGCAGGGGAGCGGATCAGCCCCTATCTGGTGTTCTCCAACACCCATGACGGTTCCGGCTCTGTAAAAGTAGCCGTTACCCCGGTAAGGGTTGTATGTAATAACACGCTCAACCTTGCACTGGATACCGCAAAGCGGAGTTTTTCCATGATCCACACAGGCAACATCCGTGACAAGATGCAGGAGGCGAAAGATACGCTCTTTATGGCGGAGAAATACATGGACAACCTCGGTATCGAGTTTGAGCAGCTGCGCAGGCAGAAGATGACGGACGCACAGGTGAAGGAGTATATTGAACTGCTCCTGCCGATGGAGGGTGAGCCGGCGTCTGTCCAGAGCAAAAATATCCTGAAACTGCGCCGGGACATGGAACAGCGGTATTATGAGGCACCCGACCTGCAGAAAGTGGGTAACAATGCCTACCGCTTTATCAATGCGGTATCGGACTTTGCCACACACAGCAGCCCGTTAAGGAGGACGGCGAATTATAACGAGAACCTGTTTGCCCGCACGGTGGACGGCAACCCGCTGATTGATAAGGCATACCAGCTTGTGAAAGCGGCATAAACAGAAAGAAGTAAGAAGAAGCAGTAACCTTTTGGTTTAAGGAAAACAGTATATCACGGAAAGAAGGATCAAGGGCGGCTGGGCGTTATGCTCCGGCTGTCCTCATTCTTTATTTTAGAAGAACTTACGGCAGCAAAAATATCCGCGGAAAATGTACGGCATTCCCGGAACCATTGCTGCCAGAGAAGATCTTTAAAGGATGTCGGGGAAAAGAAAAACGGAGGAGGAACGATCATGTTTGACAAAATATCATTAACGGGAGTCAGCAATACAGAATGGCTCCGCTTACGGAAATCGGGTATCGGCGGCTCTGATGCGGGAGCAATCTGCGGCGTGAACCCCTACAGCAGCGCCATGAAGGTATTTCGGGATAAGACAAGTGAATCTGTGGAAGAACAGGACAGCGAGGCAGTCCGTATCGGCCATGATCTGGAAGACTATGTGGCACAGCGCTTTACGGAGGCTACCGGCTTAAAGGTGCGGAAGTCCAACTTCATGTACCGCAGCGTGGAACACCCTTTTATGATCGCAGATGTGGACAGATTGGTAGTGGGAGAGGATGCCGGATTGGAGTGCAAAACTGCCAGCGCTTATAATGCGGACAAGTGGGCGGACGGGAATATCCCGCTCCACTATATCATGCAGTGTTATCATTACATGGCGGTGACCGGGAAAAGGGTGTGGTACATCGCGGCAGTCATTTTAGGAAGGGAATTTACCTACCGCAGACTGGACTGGGATGATGAACTGATCGGACGTCTCACAGCGGTAGAAGAAGATTTCTGGAACAACCATGTAGTGCCGGGCATTATTCCGCCGCCGGATGGGAGCAGGGCCTGTGATGAAGTGCTGGAACAGTATTTCCATACCGCAAAGAAAGCCAGCGCCATCGAACTGGTCGGATTCGATGAAAAGTTAAGACGGCGCGAGGAGATCCTTGGCTTTATTGCAGAACTGCAGGAGGAGCAGAAACAGATCGAACAGGAAGTGAAACTTTTCATGCAGGATAATGAACTGGCGAGCAGTGACAGCTTCCGTGTCACATGGAAGAATATCGACTCCACAAAACTTGATACGAAGCGCATCCGAGAAGAGAGGCCTGAGCTTTATGCCGATTACGGTAAAGTCTCCCATTCCAGACGGTTTGAAGTGAAAGCAGCATAGGAGATCAGTCTATGGATGAAAAAGGATTAAGAGAATTATTATTACAGCGGCTCCATATGGAGCTGCTGCTCTTCAAAGATTCTATGTTCCAAAAGGAAAAAGAGGATATCTTTATGGATTCTTACAGGATAGAGATCTATGTGAACCTGTATGAGATCCTTGTGGAGCACGCTGATACTCTGGGAGCAGATACCATGCGTATGCTGCTGAACCTCAACTATGGGATACTGGAGACTGTCTACCAGAAATGGATGGGAAAGAAGGACAGCTTTTATGATGAACTGAATACTTACGTTTGTAATGAACTTGAATCAGTCTCAGCAATGGCAGACGAAGTATATAGTGATGAAAAGGAGGGTGACGATGGAACAGGATATGATCAGGCTGCTTAAGGCAGATGAGATCGAATGCAGGATCGCTATGGTCAATGAGAAGGGCTTAAGTCTTTTACTCTATAAAGATGCAAGGGTGGACCAGAAGATCCTTGATGAGACCTTTGGGATTTTCGGATGGAAACGCAGCCACCAATGCATAGACGGCAATCTCTACTGCACAGTGGAGATATTGGATAAGGACTCCGGAGAATGGATCGCAAAGCAGGATGTGGGGACGATGAGCTGTTCGGAGAAAGAAAAAGGGCAGGCTTCCGACAGTTTTAAGCGTGCCTGTTTCAACTGGGGCATTGGCAGGGAACTCTATACCGCGCCTTTTATCTGGATACCGGCAGGGAAAGCGGATATACAGAGTAAAGATACAGGAAACCGGAATCAGGAAAAGAAGTATTACTGCTATGACCGTTTTTCTGTAAGTTCCATTGAGTATAACGATAGTAAGGAGATCTCTGCGCTGGTAGTCGTGAACAGCAAAGGAGAGGCTGTTTATGCAATGAAGTCCAAAGATGCTCCCGGAAGTAATACAGGTAAAAAAGGCGTATCCGCTCCGGGAAAACAGAAGAAAGAAAAGCAGAAGGGAACCCTTACTGCAGAGCAGATGACATCCTTACAGTCAGAACTTGACAGAACAGGAGTGACCATAGAGACAGTACAAAAGAGATATAAGATACAGGAACCGGGGAATATGGGAGAGGACCTTTATAAGAAAGTGATGGCGGCTCTCTCTAAGACAAAGAGCAGTGAAGCGGCATAGGAAGGAGAAGAGAGGAAATGATGGAATTTAATGAGTTTACGGACAGGATCACAGGACTGGTACAGCAGAAAATGGGAGAAGGCTATACAGTTACAGCGACAAAAGTTCTCAAAAATAATGATATCACACGGACAGGGATAGTGATCATGGAGAAAAAGGACAGTATGTCTCCCACGATCTATCTGGAAGAGCCTTACCAACAGTATCAGGACGGCGCTGATGTGGAAGAGATCGTGGAGGAGATCACAGTACTATATGAACAGCACAGCCACAATATAAAACTGGATATGGATTTTTTCGGGGATTTTTCTCAGGTGGAAGACAGGATCTTCCATAAGGTCATCAATTATGAAAAAAACAGGGAGCTGCTTAAAAGTATGCCGTATTTCAGATGGCATGACTTGGCTGTTGTCTTTTACTATGCGATGCAGGGAAAAGCGTTTGGCAGGGCATCCATTCCGATCTATAACAGCCATCTGGATATGTGGGGAAAGACAGCGGAGGAAATATACCATACAGCCCGGCGGAATATGAAACAGAAGATGCCGGAACTTTTAGTGCCCATACAGAAGCTGTTGGATAGGATGCCGGGCCTTCGGATGGAAGAGAGCAGTATACCGCTGTATGTATTGACCAATAAGGAAAAGATCTTCGGCGCATCGGCAATGCTCTACTCTGAGAAGATAAAAGAACTGGCGGATAAACTGCATTCTGACCTGCTGATCATACCCAGTTCGCTACATGAGACGCTGCTGCTGTCTGATGACTGGGAGTATGATTCCTACAGGGAGATGGTAAGGGCAGTCAATACCACACAGGTAGATCCGGAAGAGATCCTCTCTTTCAATCTGTACCGTTATAATAGAGAAAAGGATGAGATTGAGGAGATCGAAGAGACGGCAGTATGAGGTTTGATGATGGAATTAACAGTCAGTATGTCAGATCAGGGACAGCTTATATGGTTGTGGTTATCGGTTAGAAAAGATGGGCCTGTATAGTCCATCTTTCTAACAATCCTGTTTCTGGTAGGACATATGGTGCAGTTTTATATGCGGAGAAATCTCATTGTAAAACCAATAGGACTGTGGTATCATAAACACATAAAGAAGTTTTCGAAATGATGTGCCTGCAAAGAAGGTGAGAGGAATGGATAAAATAAATATGGATACGATAAACAGTGAGAGAACAGAGCAGAAAGAGGTGATGAAGCGGACGATCAAAGACAGTGTTTTTACAGATCTGTTCCAGAATAAAAAATATCTGCTGCAGCTGTATAAGTCACTGCATCCGGAAGATGATGTTACAGAAGATGACCTGACGGATGTCACGATCAAGAACGTGCTGACAGATAACATTTACAATGACCTTGGATTTGTAGTGGAAGACAGGCTGATGATCTTCGTAGAGGCACAGTCATCCGTATGGACAGTGAATATCATAGTACGTGCGCTGATGTATCTGGTACAGACATGGCATGACTATTTTGAGAGGACAAAGCAGAACCTGTATAAGAGCAAAAAAGTACAGATGCCAATGCCGGAGATTTATGTGATCTTCACAGGGGAGAGGAAGACAAGGCCATCTGAAATCTCATTGTCACAGGAATTCTTTGCTGGAAGAGACTGTGGGATTGATGTAAGAGTAAAAATGATATATGATGGAAAAGAAGGGGATATCATCAACCAGTATGTTCTGTTTACAAAGATATGTAATGAACAGATGAAGGAGCACGGAAGGACACGGAAAGCGGTCATGGAGGCGATCCGAATCTGTAAAGACAGGGATGTGTTAAGGGAATATCTCAGTAACAGGGAAAGTGAGGTAGTATCAATTATGATGGTATTGTATGATGAAGAAGAAATCATGCGTTCGTATGTTGAAAGCGAGAGGCATGAAGCAAAGCGTGATGAAAAGATTGAGACGGCTAGAAGACTGTTACAAATGCAAAAACTGGCTAATGATGATATTGCTGCTGGCTCTGGACTTACCATTGAGGAAGTTGAAAAACTGGCAGATGAATTACAAATCGTATGAGTAATTGTATAATTTGTATCTGATGTAAAGGCGGGAAATCTGAACAGAGGTTTCCTGCTTTTTCTTATTCTTATACGTTACTGGGACACTATTATTTATAGAAGGAATACGTTATAAAGAATCAGAACTGCAGTTATTGATGAAAGAATACAGACAGGAGAGATGATGGTATGAAAGAAAATGGACTATTGGAGATCATAGCGGCCCACAGGACACTGGCGGATCTGGATGAGATTTTAAAAAAGGATAAATATTATCAGGAGGCAATGGCGGAGGAACAGAGAGCATCCGAGATAATGGAGAGCTTTAATCTTACATCTGAACAGAGAAAAGCTGTAGACAGGGTCATTACTGCATATAATCAATGCGGTGCGGCGTATGGAGCAGCAGCATACCGTTTTGGCATGGAGGACAGTGTGCGGCTCTTAAGAGAACTGGGAAAGATCGCATAGTAACCATACAGCGGAACCGTAGTGAGAGATAGTATTGTTGTACAGAAAGCAAGAAATAGGTTCCATGCACTATAATGATGGAATTTGGGTGGCATGATGGTACAGATACCACCTATACCACCGGATACCAAGGCAAATTAATCAGATATATAATGGTAACATTTTAAAAACAGCGGGAGAACAATTTTATGAATAATGACCGGAACGATGAAGGACAGAGCAATTCTGTTCTTCTTTTTTTGTAAATATTTTTTGTAATTACCTCTTACAGAAAATTAAAAAATCTGTAAAGGAGTATAAATTTATGAACACAATTAAGGTATCTATTGACAGTCAAAAGTATCAGTTGAAGCCTTCTGGTGATGATATCCGGTATATTAGTAGTCGAATCGCCAGATCAGTCAGGAGCGTTAATCCTGATGAGCTGAAAAAGGTAGTATCCCAGATTGGAAATGATGGATGTACTTTCAGTCCGGCTACCTTTAAAAACGGAAAGAGAAGTAGAGATAATTTTGAACAGCAGCAATTATTTGTTCTGGATTTTGACAACAAAGATCCTGGGAATAAAATCACATTTGATGAAGTAAAGGAGAGGGCAGATCACTATGAGCTTCCGATTTTATCTGCATATGATACGTTGTCGAGTATGCAGCATGATAAATTCAGGGTAGTGTTTTTAAACGATGTTTCCGTTTCAGACAGGAGAGTGGCCGAGGCAGTGCAGCTTGCGATAGGAAGAATGTTTCCAGAGGCTGATCCATCATGCTATAAGGATGTATCCAAACTATATTTTGGTGGTAAAGGATTACTTTACTATGATGAAAATTTACCAAAGGTCAATATAGAATCAATTTTTCGAAATTATACCTACTGCATGAGAAAGAGATATAAGGATAATCATTACAAGGAACATATAGAAAAATTTTCTAAAGAAACAGGAGTTACATTAACGAAAAAAGGGTTATTGGATATTAAAGTAACGGATCATCTGCCCGAATCAGATGATCCGACAGAAAACAGTGGTGCAACACAATATACTGAAAATGGGAAAAATTCGCCAACAGCTATTATATATGATCAAGATGATTCTAATATAAAAGCAAATGGCGAAATTTTCCCAAACAAATATTATATTGTAAATTTTAAAGGCACCAGAAGTTCTTCTGTCAAAACTCCGGATGAAAAGTCTAAGAGCCATAAAGGATTCAGGGCCGGAGTTTTGCAGGATATGGATAGGTGTAAGTTATTTCTTGATTATGCTAATGGTAATAGAAAGCTATCCCATGATGAATTATTTGGTATTGCAACTAATTTAATACAAGTCGAGAATGGTAAAAAATATTTTATTGAAAAGAGATTGGAGTATCCAGATTTATATCCAGATGATACTAAGAATGATAAATGGAAAATAAATCTTTCTTATATGGAACAGAATAATTACTATCCACAGTCTTGTGATAATTATTGTCCGTACTCAAAAGATTGCATACATAATAAGAATATCCTCTCAACAGTACATCCTAAGCGAGGGAGCATGGAAAAGATCGTGGGCTATCATGAAGAGTTCAGTACCTTGGAAGAGATGCAGGATGATGTCTATAATGCTATCAGCAGGGCTTTCCATGCACATGGGAAAAGATTTTATATCATTAAAGCGATGACCGGAGCCGGAAAAAGCCATAGCTATTTAAAACTTATGCAGGAATATTCAGACAGGAGGTTCCTCATTGCAGTACCGACAAATCTTCTCAAAGATGAGATATTGAAAAAAGCTAAAAAGATGGGGCTAAAAGTCATGAAGACGCCGTCTCTCGAAGCGATCAAAGAGAAAATACCGTCTCCCATATGGAAGCGTATTCAGAAGATGTATAAAGGTGGCCTGTATCATCTCGTCCATCCATTTATCCAGAAAGAGTTAGAGAAGAAAGACATCCCCTGCCTTCGGAAATATATGGAGCAGCGTGAAAAGCTAAAGACATGGAAAGGATGTGTCATCACCACGCACCGTTACCTGCTGAGTATGGATAAGGCGAGGCTGGATGAATTTGACGCTGATATTATTGATGAAGATATTATTTTCAAGAGTATCATATCCAATCAGGGGGAGATAAGCGTTTCAGACCTGAAAAGACTCAAAAAGGAAACAACAGATATCCGGCTGTCAAAAAAGATAAAGAAGCTGCTGAAAGTTTCAGAAACACAGTCATGTATTAAAGTGGAGGGATTTGAGTGGGATGATGAGGACAGGGATAAGAAATCACTGCAGTTTGACATTCCGTCATTTTGTCTGGCAGAACGATTCTATCTGCGGAGATGTGAAAATGAGGAGGGTCTTATTGAAGACACATTTGTCTTTTTGAAACCGGCAGATTTATTGGGCGAAAAATATATCATGGTTTCCGCTACGGCAGATGAAGAGATATGCGGATGGTATTTTGGGGAAGAGAACATAGATTTTTATGCGTGTAAAAAGGCTGAATACAGAGGAGAACTGAAACAATACTGTGAAAAATCCATGAGCAGGTCATGCCTGAATAATAATAAGGGGATTGTTGAAAGATTAATGAACCGTTTTGGTATGAGTGCATATAAGACGATCACTTTTATGAAGGAGGGTATAGGGCAGTTACATTTTGGGAACACAGAAGGCAGCAATATGTTGGAAGGAAAGGATATTCTTGTAGTGGGTACGCCATATCATGCGGAATTTCTATATAAGCTGGCGGCTGTCTCAATGGGGATAAAATTTGATGAAGAAGAAAAGATGATGCTTCTGACAATAGACTACAATGGATACCGGTTACGATTTACAACGTTCGCTGATGAGAAACTAAGAAAGATCCATCTATGGATGATCGAGAGCGAATTAGAGCAGGCCGTGGGGCGAGCACGGCTGCTCCGAAACGCATGTACGGTGCACCTGTTTTCCAATTTTCCTTTAAGTCAGGCAAAAATGATCCGTGGTTTTGACTATGAGAAAAATTGACAGGGTTTTCTATATGAACAACACATCTTTTTGGAATGTGCCGATTGATTTTTCAATAATGACGCTATATTCCGTGTTTTTATCAGAAAGAAGTTTATAATTTTATTATATGGTAGATACATAATCAGATAAGAGTACTGCGGGGAATCAGTGGAAATAAAACTGTATGTTATACAATCGGCTCATGTAGAATAAAAGGTTAAAAGTATTAACTATATGTAAAATATTTCTTTATTATGGAGGATTTCATTTAATTGAAGTTTGTAAGAATAAAGTTCAATATGATCAGGAACAGGGATTCTTGATCAGCAATTTGCTACAGCATTAAATGTTTCCTTTACCCAGTTTAGGGGCTTTGAGTTAAATGGCTCAATGAAGTAAAGCGATGGAGAATAATTTGACCAGTATGAAAAATTTATAGGGATATGCTGTGAAGAAGTGAAGTAATTTCTGATCTACAGTACATATTGACGCATGAATATATATAGTGAAATTACTATCATTATTTTGTGTATCGATGTTAAAAATATGTAGTAGAATTTGTAACATATTGTGAATAAAATTAGGTGGCATAGGTGATGTAATTCCACCTATACCACCTAAAATGGATTTGTCAGGTAGTGAAATCTCAACACATCGAATCCAGTTGCGCAACGGTATTCATAATTTGGGCAGATACAAGAGCATCAATGTTTAATATAAACATTTCTTGTGACTCAGATGTAACAGAATAATCAATTTTTTCTGGATTATAAAGTACATCTTCGACCATTTCGTTTGTCGTTTTAAGAAGTAGGGCTTCCCAATCTTCGCCCAAGCGGCCATATTCTATAAATTGATCAATAGCCAAGCGGCTTGTGATAGTTATATCATAACAAAGCTGTGAAAATGTTATTAAATAAAAGACCATACGGGGATAATTGTTCAGGCTGCTAAAGTATTGATATAATTTTGGGAAAGTAAGGTCTTTCATAAGTATGGAGCATTGCAAAATTTTATTTTTTTGTTCAGTAGTCTTGGCTTCCAGTAAATGCTTTATTTCTAAAGTAATGATATATGCCTTTAATTCTTTTTCAAACCTGAACAGATTGATTCCATAACAAGTAGTGTCTTTGCAAATGTGATTAAGGCAGTACTTATAAAGTTTCAGGACATTCTCATATTTTATTTTAGTTAGCTTCGAACAAAATTTCTTGTATGCGGCATCTAAAACTTCTTTATATTTGTCAGCATCATCTTTAGGTGAATTGAGTGCCGCGTAGATATCATGGTATAAATTCTTGATTCTTTTAAATGTATCCTTTATATCATCATCAGCGTCTTCTAGAATAAAATAAAGAGACCATTCATGCTCTGAGGTTTTTCTGATGGCGGACCATTCGGTACTGTCGTTATAGACAGGTCGCTCTGATAGAAAACGTTGTCTGTATTTTCTTAGCTTCACCTCTTCAGAAAGAATATCTTTGCTTTTAAAAAATTCTTTGGGAGTGCGTTCGTAATCAAAGTAATTAGCAGATCCTTTTTTGTTATATTGTAATGAAGAGTGTTCATAAGTAAACTTTCTCAATGATAATCCTTTAATTCGCTTAGAATCATATAAGAATGAGCATAATGCGGTGAACATACACGCTTTAAATACATCGTTATGAATGCATGAATTTTGGTTAAAAATTGCGTAGTCATTGTTGAAATGGATCGCAAAATTATATAAACGCGAAAAAATCATTTTGAGATTATCTCTATCGCTTCCTCCAAATTTGTTTATACAAACATCTATATCATCACACAAACCTTGAAGTTCTTGATAGTATAATTTGTTATGTACTGCGAGAGGATCAAATTTTCCGTGAAAATTTTTTGCTCTTTCTATTAATTCATTATCTTTATTTTCCATTTTTGTCACACCTCTTGGTACTTGAACTATGGTAGCATACAAACAATAAGCGAAAAGGGCAAGATGCATAATCTGCTATAGGCCTATTAGCATAATAAGGTATGCGTTATATCTGTGTCAATAAAGAGATGAGAAATTACGGATGTGCGCTATATTTTAATTAAGTAGTGGAGGTGATGAAACAATGTTGGTTTTATAAGAAGGTAAAAAAAGATAGCGTAAGAGGCGAATAGCGGAGGTTGGGCTGGAATGATACATTTGGAATGATATATTGTTTGATTTTGATATTTAGAGTAATTAATAATATATGATTTGATAATATGATAAATTACATAATATAGTATATAAGGATATTGATATTGTAGATCTGGTTAGTTTTAATATTTAAGATGGTATTTTATGAAATTTATAGAAGCAGAAATGTATATACGATTAGTTTATTATTTTTTCTCTCACGGGTTTAATCCCTCGGTGCTTGCATCAGGGGCATTGGGAAATATCGGTTTTGTGGAAGAGTATGTTTTTGAATATTTGAAAAAATATATATTGCTTTCACTTGATTTATGCTACTTAGTTAAGAGCAGCAGAATGGAGGAGTTTATGGCAAGGAATTTTACAGATTATTCAAAGGTCTCTGAGAATACTTCAAAGATTGATGAGGCATCCAGTCAGGAAAAGGATAAGGTAATTAAAAAGCTTCGGAAGAAAGTTAAGAAGCAAAGAAAGCTTATTCACAAATTAAGTAAATGTCGAAAGGTAAGTGAGGACTGTTCCACATCAAAATGTAATTTGAATGACGGAGACAAGTCTGATCGGTCTAGGGAGAAGTCATTTTTTACTGAGGTGAAGGAGAAGTTCATCAAAGCAGTGCCAAGTATTTGTCGTACAGTGGCAAAAACGGCAACTACTATTTTATGTGGATGGGTTCTTAATTGTTTTGGAAAAAGGAAGGTGGCGTAAACGATGGTGCAAAAGAATTGTGAAGATAAGACCATTATAATATGTAATGATATGTTAGATGAAACTCAGCCAGTAACATCACATAAGTTTGATAAGTTGGGAATTACATATAGTGAAGAGGGAGTAGTTTTTGTAGCAGGAGACCGGGTAATAACCCGGCCTTCCGATACAAACTCAGCAGTGGAAATTAAACCAAGAGTACTTGGCTGCAGGTTAGATATTGACACAATGTTATCAAAAGATCAAGCGTTTGAAGGTATGAGAGAACTTATTCGTCTTAGCCCTGAAATTGGCAGGATGCTTGTCGCTCATGTTATATTTGGTCTGACTGGGGCTGGTTTTAAAAAAGCTGGGTTTACATCTTGTGCAGTGCTGGCAGTTACCGGGAAATCAGGGATGCTTAAATCGAATTATGTTCCTCAGATTACTCAACTTTATAACCGTGCTGACGGAATCAGGGCTGATACTCGATTCAATTCAACGAAGCGCTTCATCGAAGATATTCTTAGCGAACGTGATGAATGCACTGTAGTGATTGATGATCTGCATACAGCAGAAGCAAAGAGTATCAAACGAAATAACGAAATTACGGCGGAAGAAATCATACGAAGAGTCAGTGATAATACAGGACGTGGCCATAAGGAGGGAAACTCAACGGTGCAAAAGAAATTTGGATGTAACGTTGTGTTTATCGGTGAATATGTCATAGGCAGAGAATCTACTGTACCCCGTGCGCTGGTTGTTAATCTGACTAAGAAGATTGATGGGGTAGTTCTTGATAAATACCAACGGAAGCAACCATTACTAGTATCAACTTTTTACTATTATTTTCTTCAATGGTATGTTAAATATTTTGAAGATATTTATATGTGGATTGATGAACGGCTTACTCAATTTCGTGCGGCAAATGCAAACTCATATCTTCATGGTAGGCTGTTGGATATACAGTTCTACTTGGAGATTTCCTACATGCTCTTTTTGGAGTTTTGTAAGGAGTCTGGGTTTATTTCGGAGGAGGATGCATTAGATGAGTATGGCGATTTCCATAATCAGGTTTATAAGGTGGTGCATGAGCAGCAAAACCGATACGATTCAAGTGAGTTAAAAGCAGAGAATGAAGATTATTTGAAGCTTATCAGCAAACTTTACCGAAAGGGAAAATTCCGATTGGCAGATAGTGCTGATGCATATCGACCGGAGGAACATGATGGATTGATTTACTACGAATGTTTGTGTTTACGGCGAGAGAGGCTTGAAAAAAGGCTCCATAAGATTTCTCAGGATATAAATATCAATGATGTAATTAGCAGATTAGCTAAGCAAAAAGCATTAAAACTTTGCGGAGATAAACGAACTGTAAAAATATCTACACTTAATAAAAGTGTGGGGGCAAAAAGGTTTTGTGCTATTTGGTTACATCTTCTGGAATAATAGAAATTATTAAAGAACCGTATGTGCTAATCCACTGATTATATATTCTTACTCCAAGGAGGAAGCATACGATGAAACAAAGCATTTTACAGCTTGAATTATGTACCTGCTCGGAATATCCCGATACATACAGGACAATTTTCAAGACAAAGCATGGCAGGGTTCTGTATTTGGAATTGCGGATTACTGGAGAGAACTATGTGATTACAGATTGTTTCTACAGTGACCGCAATCAAAGCAGAAGTGGAGCAGAACGATACAGTGCCCGCCCACAGATGTTACAGACAATAAATTTTCACAAAGACGATTTATTGTCTGTCATCGAAGACGAATTGGATAAGAAGTTTTATGGCGTACAATTTATGCATACTGATCAGGCGGATTTGCCGCTTGACCAGTATGTGAAGGTAAATTCAGCACATATGAATCAGAAATATCACTTTCTGATCATGGTGGGAGAGGGAGAAAGTTATAACGGGATTCCGTTATGTCTTCGTACACGGTTAAAAAATAAGCTGCATCGGTCAATCTTTCTTGAGCTGAATTACTACAAAGATGGCGAGGGTATTGTCAGTCAGTGTTATTACTATGACCGGAAGTATAAGCGGAAGGATATTAAAGTAACACCACCGCAGCTGATCAGATGTTTCTTTCCGTATAGCCGGGAGGGAATTCTTGATTTGTTAAACCATGAAATATGCTGCGATTTTACTCATATGATAGTAACGGAAGGAATCGATATAGATTCTGATATGACGCCTTTATGTGGGGCTTTATAGGAGGTTAGGCTATGGCTGACTTAACAAAAGAATACACGGATATGAAGGATATAAAGCACAAAGTGGAGCATTTTACAATACCTGCAGATGACAGGAACAGTACAGAGCAGATTATGGAAGAGCTTTTACATGCTCTGACAAGAAGACCTGGTAAGCGTATCATGGCATAAATTTTATTAAGGAAATTCTTTCATGAAGGGAGGTGTGTCAAATGGCGATTATTCTTTATGCACGTAAATCAGTGGAACGTGAGAACAGCATCAGTTGTGAAACACAGCTGGAATATTGCAAGTCGGTTATCAAACCGGATGAGCGAAGCGAAAAGGTAGTAACTTTCGTGGATAATGGATTTTCTGGTGGCAATGTCAATCGTGACGGCTTTCAGAAGATGATGAAAATGGTCAGGCAGAATAAGGTCAGTAAGGTAATTGTTTACAAGCTTGATCGTATCAGCCGTTCACTTGCAGATTTTGTGAATATTCTGCAGGAGTTCAAAGCGCATAATGTAGAATTTGTATCGTCACAGGAATCTTTTGACACATCTTCCCCTTATGGAGAATTAATCGTGAAGATTCTGATGGTATTCGCCGAATTTGAGAGAACGTCCACGATCAACCGTGTGACACAGGCTTATGCGCACAGAAGTGAGATGGGGTTTTATATGGGAGGCAGACAGCCTTATGGATATGAATTGGTGCCTGCTGTTATTCATAATATAAAGACGAAAAAGTTAAGCCCCATTCCTTCTGAGGTTGAACAGGTACGATACATATTTGAAGTTTATGCACAGGAAAATGTTTCCCTGCGTCGTCTGCTGGATATCCTTGTTGCAGAAAACAAAAAGCCTCTTAACGGGAGCGACTGGTCTACGGCAAAATTGTCTGCTTTATTAAAAAATCCGATTTATGTCAGGGCAGACTCGGATGTGTTTGATTATTATGAACGTCACGGCGTACAGATGATATCCGATGTAGCGATGTTTACGGGAGAATATGGAGCACAGCTGTACGGACATACCAAACATAAACCGGATTCGCCTGACTGGTCGGATATGAAGTTGGTTCTTTTGACACATCCCGGTGTTATAGATTCAGATATCTGGCTGAAATGTCAGAAAAAACTGGAAAAAAATAAGCAGATTGGAAACAGTGCCAGTAATCGTACCAGCTGGCTGTCCGGCAAAGTTATCTGTGAAAAATGCGGGCATACAATGACTACGATTAAAGGCAAAACAAATAAAGAGGGGGAGATACGCAGGTATTTTAACTGCACCGGAAAGAGTCATCAGAGAATATGCACAGGAACAAAAGTAACGATCTATGCGGAAGATCTGGAGAACATGGTCTATGACTGTATTTCTGAGAAGCTGTCTGACTTGAAAGCGACGAAACATACAGCCGCCGGAAATACTATGGCTGAACTGAATGATTTGAAGCTGAAAATCAAGGCAATAGAAAAATCCGAAAAGCAGCTTTTGGATACTATGCTGGCCGGCGGATTCAATGATGATCTGTTGACACTTGCCAATCAGAAAGCGACGCAGTTTAAAAATGATAAGCGGGCTTTATATGAACGGATAGAAGAACTGGGTAACAGGAAAGATGAGACGGATCAGGTCGTTAATCTAGCCAGATCCTGGAAGACAGCTGATTATAATTGTAAAAAATCTGTTGCAATGATTATGATACATAAAATCATGATAAGTGAAGATGGAAACGCGCAGATTATTTGGAATATATGAGAATTGCAGGGATGGGTATAGACCTTGTGGTTCTCATATTTTTTTGAGCTTACTATATGTGGATAGATAAGTTTTTGACTGTGCGTTATCTTACCTCTGTTTTGTCGGGTTAGCAAGTGGGAAAAAGAAAAAAGCCGGAATATTTTTCTGCGAAACATTGACAGTAAAGCATATTTCCGTTAATATTAACATGTAAATAAGCCAGTGGCATAGAACTGGTTGGGCTGGTTGAAAGACCCTGGTCCACCGAGCGGCGGGGAATTTCCCCGTTATTTTTATTTCTTCCACACTAAGTTATGGAGGTGATTTGATATGCCGGATATTAATGAAATCAAGAGGATAGTTGTTCCTATCGCATATTCGTATGGGGTAAAAAGATTATATCTGTTTGGCTCATATGCAAAAGGAACGGCAAGCGAGAAAAGCGATGTAGATTTACTTGTGGAAAAAGGCAGGCCGATGTCCTTGCTTAAACTTTCCGGAATGCGCCAGATGTTCCAGGAGGCACTGAATCTTTCGGTTGATTTAGTCACCACGGCGGGAATTGCGGATGACTTCAGGAAAGAAATAGCCGGAACGGAGATATTATTGTATGAAGAGTAAAGATGTAATTATCCTCAGCAAGATTTTGGACTATTGCAGGCAGTTAGATGAAGCATGTGATATGTTTGATAATGATTACAATAACTTTGTGGGAAATTCGGTTTTTCAGAATGCCTGCTGTATGTGTATTTTGCAGATAGGGGAGTTATGCAAAGTAATATCAGAGGAATTGAGAATGCAGGAAAAAGTTGTCCCGTGGAAAGAATGGTGTGGAATCAGGGATATTTTCGCACATCAGTATTCAAATTTGGATTGTCAGTCAGCATGGGATACTATACAGCATGATCTCCCAGAATTGAAAATAGAAATAAATAGAATTTTAAAAGAGAATGGAAAGTGACATTCCTCACAGGTGGGGTAAAAGGGATAAACATTTTTACCCCGGAGTAAAAGTCATCAAAATCTAACAGCGGTATAGATGCTTCTTAACTACAAAGGTGCGTTTGTAAAAAACTGTTGCAATGATTATGATACATAAAATCATGATAATTGAAGATGGAAATGCGCAAATTATCTGGAATATATGAGAACCGTCAGGATATGTATTGTCCTGACAGTTTTCATATGCACGGCTTGTACATAGAAGTTTATAATAGATAAGTTTTTGGCTGTGTGTTACAATATGGATATTAAAAAGATGTTTGCGTGTATAAAGCTATAAGAACCGGAGGTATAAAATTGAGTATACAGGCGGATACTGAAATCCTGTCGATTCAGGCTATAGAAGCATATGCAAATAAGAATCATATTTCCGGTAAAGAAGCAAGTGATATTTTTCATCAATATCATGTATTTGAAAATTAATGATACAACATGAATATCTTCATCAGATCAGTTTTGAAGAAGCGATGGAGGCTATACAGCTATATATTGCAGGGATTTTGTCCGCAGATGAAACAGTTGAAAGACTCAGGTACAATAAAGTGAATAATCAAATATCATTTCATACAGAAAAAGCGCTGGAGAGCTTGGAGTTTATAAGGAGGCTGGCATATGAATGATGCAATTTATACTTTTTGTGGAAAAGATATAACGATGAATGTATGTATACAAATTCGTGCAGTAGTAGATTTATTGCAGGAAAAAATGAATATATCTTTTGAAGAAGCTGTGATGCTGTTTTACCATTCAGAGACATATAAAATTTTACAGGAAACGGAGAATGCACTCTGGGCTGAATCTGCTGAGTACATTGTAGACAGGTATCTGGATGAAAGCAAAGCATTGGTCGAAACCGACTGATGCGGCAGTTTTGTTATTGAAAGCGATTCCAGAAGGCAGGTGTGTCTTATGAAAAATGTAGAATTAAATAGAGATATCATCGACAAAATAAAAGCAAAAACACCTGATCTTATTAGAGAATTTATGCAAAGTGATCTGATGAAAATGATTTTATATAGTTCATGTGCAAGAGTAGATTTAAAGGGAACTCTGATATAGATATTGCTCTTCTTGTCCAAGGAAACCGGACTGACTCTTGGAAATATAATGATAAAAGTGATGAATTGGAAAAAACTCGCATTGAAATATTTTGCGATTGTAAATTTTGTTCTCCTTCCTTATGATGAATTAGAGGAAAAAAAGAGTTGGTATGGCTATTTCAAAAATATTGACAGGGAGGGGGAGGGTAAAGCTGTATGAATGATAAGGAAGTTAATATTCGTTGAAAGAAAGGGCTGTCAGAATGTATTCAGGCGAATTTATGGGGAGATGTCGATATGACCAGAAAAGATAATGTATTGAATATGCAGATTACAATAGCTAATTGCATGAAACAGGAATGGAATATAGGTTTTGAAAAGGTCAGTGATATTTTGGACAAATACGATTTGCTCTCTTATATAGATACTTGTTATGAGGAGTATAATTCTATGGGAATAAAAGGTATTTTACAAGATTTAAAGTCATATATGGAAGCGATAGAGGGGGCAGGCTGAAAATGAAAGACTTATTTCATGGATCTGTTTATGATATTAATGAAATTGATGTGGAGAAGGGAAAGGGATATAAAGATTTTGGTAAAGGATTTTATGCTACATCGGTAAAAAGTCATGCAGAAAATATTGCCAGAAGGAATAGACGTATTCTTGAAGTACGAGAAGCTAAAATTCGGCAAAGAAACCCAAAGTATAAAGCAAAAGTATATCAGGCATACAGATATAATTTAGAGTTTGATGATAGTTGTATTGAAAACCCGAAAGATTTGAAGGTGAAAGTGTTTAAAGAAGCAGATCGAGAGTGGGTACGGTTTGTTTTGATGAATCGGAACTCTGATCGTAACAATCATGATTATGATATTGTGATTGGCCCGACAGCAGATGAGAATACTGTTACGATTATTAATGCTTACAGAGAAGAATTAATTTCCAATAATTATTCGGATGAAATCTTAGATGCATTAGTAAAAGAGTTAAAGCCGGAAAATTTACCAAAACAGTATTTCTTTGGAACAAATCATGCGATTAAGATGCTTCATTTTAAGAAAGTTAAAAGGGAGGTTGTAGGATGAATGTAACAAGTCTTAATATCAATAAGTCAATACAGTCTCTTTCCGTTTCTTTAGTTTATCGGCTTAGCAGAGAAGAAAACTGTTCCAACGAAGAGGCTTTGAAGAAGTTGTTGAAGACAATGACATATGAATTGCTTCAGGACAAGGAGTCTGGTTTATTTGCAGAATCATCGGAGTATGTATGGAGTATGTTGCAGGATGAAAAAGACGGAAATATGGACTCGTGGATAAAAGAGTAGGTGAAAGCAACCGCTTAAAGCGGCAGTGTTTTCACCTGAATTTTACTTAAATCAGTTCGGTTCGGTTCACCAAACCTCTGGAAGTGCACAATCTCTCTTGCCCGCAGGAACTTGATCGGTTCGCAGACATCAGGATCGTCTCTTACAAGGCGCAGGATGTTATCGTAAGTGCTGCGTGCTTTTTGCTCTGCGGCCATATCCTCAGTCAGATCCGTAATGATATCCCCTTTTGACTGGAACTCACAGGCATTGAACGGCACACCGCCTGCGGCCTGGGGCCAGATTCCGATGGTATGGTCCACGTAATAGTTGGCAAATCCGGATTCTTCGATCTCTTCCATGGAGAGATTCTTGGTCAGCTGGTGGACGATAGCGGCCACCATTTCAAGGTGTGCCAGTTCTTCCGTGCCGATATCGGTCAGTACCGCAGCCACCTCTCTGTACGGGCAGGCGTAACGCTGGGACAGGTAACGCATGGAAGCGCCCATCTCACCGTCGGGTCCGCCGTACTGGCTGATGATCGCCTGCGCCAGCATGGCGTTGGGCGCTTTGATGTTGACAGGAAACTCAAGTCTTCTTTCATAATTCCACATTAAGCACAGCCTCCTTCCCAGGGCATAGGCAGGGTCGCCCATTTCCAGTCACCGCAGTCTGATGTGTCGGCAAGAGCCAGTGTCAGGGGACCGAACTTTTCAGAGTATTCTTTTTTGGCCTGATTCGTCATACGATTATAGTGGTTATAATATTCCATGGCGTTCCGGTCGGTAGGATGAGTGTCCAGATAGAGGGCAAGCTCGATGACTACGAAATCCAGAACGCCGATATCATGGAGCAGTTTTTCCTGCTCGTTTGCAAAGTGCATATTCATGATTTGCAGCATCTCCTTCCTGTGAATGGTTTGTCAAGCTCCGGGAAAATGGTTCCTTCGCAGTAGCCTTCTTCCAGATTATCGCAGATTCCGTTGAAATGCTGCCAGGGAACATAAGCCATAGCAACAGGAAACTTGTCAATATTATCTCTGTACATATAGTCTTTCATGAAGCATCCTTTCTATTTTTCAGATGTTTTTAATAATATATTATGATATAATCATAGCCGTGTGTTTGCGTTTGACGATTTTTTGACGGGCATGAACACACAATTTTCACACTTTGATACGATTCGTAACACATTTATACGGTACATTAACAGGAGTGCCGGCTAAAAGATCAAACAGCGTAATGTCTTGTGCACAATGTGAGGCAGCACAATGCCGGGCTATAGCGCAGTGCGGCCATACAATGTCAGGCAGCACAATGCCAGCCAATAAGCCTGCCCGCACAATATCAGCCAACGCTGCGGGATACAGAGCAGGAGCAGGCCAAACGTTCCGGGACAGAAGGGAGGATTTTTGTTTTGATACAGGTGGAACATATAAGTAAAAGATACGGAGACCATGTGGCGGTGGAGGATCTGTCTTTTACGGTGGAAAAGGGGCAGATCTATGGTTTTCTCGGGCCGAACGGCGCCGGGAAGTCTACGACCATGAATATCATGACAGGTTATATCGCCGCCGGCAGCGGCAACGTGAGGATAAACGGTTTCGATATCCTGACGGAGCCGGAGAAGGCGAAGAAGTGCATCGGTTATCTGCCGGAAATTCCGCCGTTATATACGGACATGACGGTTTATGAATATTTGATGTTTGTGGCGGAACTGAAAAAGGTGCCAAAGAAGGAGCGCGTTTCGCATGTGGAAGAGATCATCGGCAGGACGCAGCTGGAAGAGGTGGAGGGACGGTTGATCCGCAATCTTTCCAAAGGCTTTAAGCAGCGTACCGGGCTGGCGCAGGCGCTGATCGGTTATCCGGAGGTGCTGATCCTGGATGAGCCTATGGTGGGGCTTGACCCGAAGCAGATTCTGGAGATGCGGGATCTGATCAGGGAGCTTTCCAGGGAGCATACCATTCTTTTGAGTTCGCATATTCTGTCCGAGGTCAGTGCGGTCTGTGACCATATCATGATCATTTCCAGGGGAAAGTTGGCGGCCAGCGGTTCGCCGGAACAGCTGCAGGAGATGATGCAGGTGAAGACCGGTCTGGAGGTTGTTATTCTCGGTGAAAAAGCGCAGGCGGAGGAGATTTTGGACAGCATCGGGCAGATTGATTCCTACACGATCGAGCCGGCCGACGAGGCAGGCAGCATCAGGGTGCAGCTGCAGGTGGCAGACAATGCAGATATCCGCAGGGAGCTGTCTGTTGCGCTGGCCGGAGCCGGTATGCCGATCCTGGCCATGAACAGGCTGGAGAAATCGCTGGAGGATATTTTCCTGGAACTGACGGAAGATGCGGCACAGGAGGACGAAGAAGACGATGATGAGGACAATGCGGATGGGGACGGAGAGGACGAGACCTCCGCGATGGAAGAGGCAGAAGAAGCAGTAGAAGCAGTAGAAGAAGTAACGGAAATCGAAGAGAAAGAGGAGGCGGCAGACGATGAGAGCAATCTATAAGCGGGAATTGAAATCCTTTTTCCATTCTTTTGTGGGCTGGCTGTTTCTGGCGGCCACGCTGTTTCTGGCAGGGATTTATTTTACGGTATACAATATCATGTCGGGGTATCCGACCATCTCTTATGTATTACAGAGTATCGTGTTCCTTTTTATCATGACCATTCCGATCCTGACCATGCGAGTCCTTTCGGAAGAGCGCAAGTATAAGACCGATCAGCTGATCCTCACGGCGCCGGTTTCGGTGGGGAAGATCGTGACAGGCAAGTATCTTGCACTGGTAACGGTTCTGGCCATTCCCACGGTTCTGGTCGGTGTTACGCCGCTTTTTTTGATGCGGGCGGGAGAGTTCCAGACAGGTATTTCCTATGCGTCTTTGGCGGGCTTTTTCCTGTATGGGTGTCTGGGACTGGCGATCGGCCTGTTTCTGTCGTCCCTGACGGAGAGTGTCGTCATCGCGGCGGTACTGACGTTTGCGGCGCTGTTTCTGGGGTATATCATGGCGGGGCTGTGCAGTATGGTCTCCAGCGCAGGAACCGGCGTTATCGCGGAATATGTGGCCAAAGTGCTGTACTGTTTTGACATGGTGGGACGGTTCGACGCGCTTTCGAACGGCTATTTTCAGATAGAGTCGGCAGCTTACTTTATCACGCTGACGGTGTTTGTACTGTTTTGCACGACGCAGTCGATCCAGAAGCGGCGCTACAGTGTATCCGGAAAGGGCATCCGGCTGGGCGCCTACAGCACGCTGGGGATCGCAGCGGCGGCCGTGGTGACGGTGCTTATCAATCTGGGGTTAAATTATGTGCCCGACCGGTACACTTCTTTTGACGTGACCGCGAATAAGCTGTACACCCTGACGGAAGATACGAAAAAGATGATCGGCGGCCTGACGGAGGATGTGACGATCCATGTGCTGGCCGACGAGATGTCCAAAGACGAGGATCTCGACAACACGCTGCAGCAGATCAAAAGTCTGTCGAAGCATGTGAAGGTGGACTATATCGACCCGCTGGCCAACCCCAAATTTTACTATAATTATGCCCAGGAGGAGCCGGCGAACAACAGTCTGATCGTGGAGGGGCCGCAGGGCAGCGCCGTGGTCAGCTACGATGATATCTACCAGTATGAGATGAGTTATGCCACCTATCAGTACACGTTGACGGGGTATGACGGGGAAGGGCAGATCGCATCGGCGATCGCGCAGGTGACTTTAGATGAGATCCCAAAGTTCTACATTATTATGGGGCATGAGGAGCTGGCGCTTGAGGAAACCTTTTTAAATACGTTGAAAAAGGAGAATCTTTCTTACGAAAATCTGAATCTGAACACGGTAGATGAGATTCCGGAGGATGCGCAGGGCATCATCTTAAACGCGCCTGCCGGGGATTATTCGAAGGAAGATGTGGAGAAGATAACCCGCTATCTGGACAGGGGAGGAAACGCGCTGCTTGTGCCCACCTGGACAGATACCGATATGTCGAATTTCGAGCAGATACTCGGCTATTACGGGGTGTCACTGGTGGACGGCATGATCGTGGAAGAGGACAGGGCGCATTATTATCAGATCCCTTACTGGCTGCTTCCTGTCGTGGAGGAAGACGACGTGACCAGACGCGTGTCGGGCGGCTCTGTCTTTGTGCCCTATGCACGGGGACTGGAGTATGCTGACGACAGGGAAGATGTCTACTACAGTCCGTTTCTTTCGACGAGCGACAGTGCATTCAGCAAGCTGGAGGTGCTGGGCAGTGAAGATTACAGCCGGGGAGCGGAAGATCAGGACGGCCCCTTTGTGATCGGCCTGCGTGCGGAGAAAAGTGCGCAGGACGGCACCGTATCCAAAGCCGTGATCATAGCGTCGGAGCAGATCTTTACGTCTTCCGCAGACCAGGTCGTGCCCGGCTACAATATGAAGCTTTTTGGCAGTGTTTTAAGCAGTCTGGCGGAGCATGAGAGTTCGGTGTCTGTTCCGGTGAAATATTTTGACATCGGGTACCTTGTTTTCAGCGCCCGTGCTGTCTATGTGGTGGGATTTGTTTCGATCATCGTGCTGCCTCTTGGCTGCCTGATCGTCGGCCTTGTCATCTGGCTGCGCAGAAGAAGACTGTAGAAATTGTTCCGGCCCCTCTTGATTTCCCCGTAGGTTTGTGCAAGAATAGATTAAATGCACTTGCTTGCGGGGATTTTTTCCTTGCTTTTTAAAATATTGTTTGTTAAAATATTAACATTGAAGTGGAGGAAAGCGATGCCCTGCCGGGCTGTTTTTTTGGTAAGGGATCGGAAAAATGTGACAGGGAGGTTCGATCATGAGAGGAATTGATACGCAGGTTCGTAAGAACAGACGTCGTATTTTTAAAGAAGTGGCCAGTCTGGCTTATCAATCGGAGAATCTGAAGGATGACGTGGAGGCCCTTCCTTATAAGATCGTGAATTATGAAGAATCGGAATATGAGAATATCTACAGAGAGCGGGCCATTGTGCGTGAGCGGATCCGTCTCGCCATGGGGCTTTCCCTGCGGCCGGAGAATCAGCCTGTGCATCTGACGCAGGGGCTTGAGGAGAGCAATATCGACGAGAAGTACTATGAGCCGCCGCTGATGCAGGTCATTCCTTCGGCCTGTAATGCCTGCCCGGAGAACCGTTATTATGTGACGGATCACTGTATGGGCTGTGTGGCGCATCCCTGCCGCGAGGTCTGTCCCCGCGGGGCGATCTCCATGCAGAACGGCAGGTCGGTGATCGATCCGGAGAAGTGTATCAAATGCGGTAAGTGTAAGGCAGTATGTCCTTATGATGCCATATCCCATCAGGTAAGGCCCTGTGCAGGAGCCTGCGGCGTGGGTGCGATCAAGAATGACGAGAAGGGCAGGGCGGTCATCGACAATGACCTGTGCGTTTCCTGCGGACAGTGTATGGTAAACTGTCCGTTCGGTGCGATCGCCGACAAGTCCCAGATTTTCCAGCTGATCCGCGCTCTGCAGTCGGGGCATAAGATCGTTGCCCAGGTGGCGCCGGCTTTTGCGGGACAGTTTGGGCCGAATGTGACGCCGGATATGCTGAAGACGGCTTTAAAAGAACTGGGCTTTTATGATGTCTATGAGACGGCTATCGGGGCGGACCTTGGTGCTATCGCAGAGGCAGAGCATTATGCTTCGGAGGTGGCTACGGGTAAGCTGCCGTTCAGTCTTACTTCCTGCTGTCCGTCGTGGTCTGTGCTGGCGAAGAAGTTTTTCCCGGAGACCATCGACAAGATCTCCAATGCCCTGACGCCGATGGTGGCTACGGCCAGGATCATCAAGCAGGATCATCCGGATGCCAAAGTAGTGTTTATCGGGCCCTGTGCTTCCAAGAAGCTGGAGGCCTCCAGAAGGACGATTCGCTCTGACGTGGATTTCGTCATCACTTTCGAAGAACTGACGGGTATCTTTGAGGCCAAAGGCATTCTGTTAGAGGAGATCAAGGCGTTAGACGAGCTGAAAGGGGCGACCGGTGCGGGCCGCGGTTACGGTGTGGCCGGCGGTGTGGCCAGCGCCATTGAGGAATGTGTGCGGGAATATTATCCCGATGTGGAAGTCAATATCGAACATGCGGAGAGTCTGTCCGAGTGTAAGAAGATGCTGATGCTGGCCAAGGCCGGCAAGAAGAACGGCTGTCTGATCGAGGGTATGGCATGTCCGGGCGGCTGTGTGGCAGGCGCCGGCACCAATATCGCCATACCGGCAGCGGCCAGGGCAGTGGGCAGCTTTAAGAACGCGGCCGGTAAGAAGATCCCGGATCAGTCATAGGACATACGGCTTTATCCTGTATAACAGTTTTCATCAAAGGAACTGTATGAAAAGCAATCAGGAAGCCTGTGCCGGAGCGGGTGGTTTCAGGCAGAGGCAGTCCAAATAGAAAATAAGATGGAGAAGAAGAAATGAGTCAGAAAATAAGAACAAGATATGCCCCCAGCCCCACAGGGCGTATGCATGTGGGGAATCTGCGGACGGCTTTGTATGCATATCTGATCGCCAAACATGAGGGCGGCGATTTCATATTGAGGATCGAGGACACGGATCAGGAACGTTACGTGGAAGGGGCGGTGGATATCATATACCGCACGCTGGAGAAGACGGGACTGGTGCATGACGAGGGTCCGGACAAGGACGGCGGTGTCGGTCCCTATGTACAGAGCGAACGGCAGAAACAGGGCCTTTATCTGGAGTACGCGAAGCAGCTGATCGAGAAGGGACAGGCTTATTACTGTTTCTGTGACAAGGAAAGGCTGGCGACGCTGACCTGTACGGTAGCCGGGAAGGAGATCAACGTATACGACAAGCACTGCCTGCATCTTTCAAAAGAGGAAGTGGAGCAAAAGCTGGCGGCGGGTGTCCCCTACGTGATCAGGCAGAACAATCCGACGGAAGGGACGACCACCTTCCATGACGATATTTACGGCGATATCACGGTGGATAACAGTGAGCTGGACGATATGATCCTGATCAAGTCGGACGGTTACCCGACCTATAATTTTGCCAATGTGGTGGACGACCACCTGATGGGGATCACCCATGTGGTGAGAGGTAATGAATATCTGTCCTCTTCCCCCAAGTACAACCGTCTCTATGAGGCTTTCGGCTGGGAGGTGCCGGAGTACGTGCACTGTCCGCTGATCACCGATGAGAACCACCAGAAGCTGTCCAAGCGATGCGGCCATTCTTCCTATGAGGATTTGATCGAGCAGGGCTTTTTGTCGGAGGCTGTCGTGAATTTCGTGGCGCTTCTTGGCTGGAGTCCGGAGGACAACACGGAGATCTTCACGCTGGAAGAGCTGGTGGCGAAGTTTGATTATCATCATCTGTCCAAATCGCCGGCGGTATTCGATTATACCAAGCTGAAATGGATGAACGGAGAATATTTGAAGGCCATGGATCCCGACCGCTTCTACGAGATGGCCGAGCCTTATCTGAAAGAGGCGCTGACCGGCAGTCTGGATCTGAAGAAGATCGCGGCCATGGTCAAGACGAGGATCGAGATCTTTCCGGATATCAGGGAAATGGTGGATTTCTTTGAGACACTGCCGGAATATGATGTGGAGATGTATGCCCACAAGAAGATGAAGACCAGCAAAGAGTCTTCCCTGGAGGTACTGCAGGAGATTCTGCCGCTTCTGGAGGCGCAGACAGATTACAGTAACGATGCGCTTTATCAGACACTGGCGGGCTACGTGGAGCAGAAGGGATGTAAGAACGGCTATGTGATGTGGCCGGTACGGACAGCGGTTTCCGGCAAACAGATGACGCCGGCAGGCGCGACGGAGATCATGGAAGTGCTGGGGAAGGAAGAATCCCTTGCCAGAATCCGCAGAGGAATCGAGAAACTGCAGAATGTATAAGCAAATGTCCAGGCAGGTCGTCAATCCCAATCAGGAACGGGCGATCCTGCACACTGCCGGACCCGCACAGGTCATTGCGGGCCCCGGCAGCGGCAAGACCTTCGTCACCGTACACCGCATCTTACATCTCATCACAGAATGGGGCGTCGATCCCGCCCGCATCCTGGTCATCACATTCACGAAAGCGGCGGCACTGGAAATGCAGGAACGTTTCTTTCGTCTCACGCAGCCGAAACGGCCGCCGGTAAGGTTCGGCACCTTTCATGCCGTATTCTATCACATTCTGAAACAGTCAGCCCGTTATCAGGGCTATTCCATCATGACAGAATCAGAGAAAAGAAAACAGATCCGTCAGATCGTGCGCATGTACAGCAGATTTGCCTCTGTACAGGAAGAGGATCTGGAGGAGTTGACTGCTTTGGTCAGCAACCGAAAGACAGGCGCAAAGCAAAAGAAAACAGCCATACAGAATATCACGGAGGAGGACATCAGCTTTTTAGTAAAAGAATATGAAAGCTATCAGCAGGAATTTGGACAGATGGATTTCGACGACATCATGATCCTGTGCCACCGGCTGCTTGCCTCGGAGGCGGATACGCTTGCCCGGTGGCAGGAACAGTTTCAGTATATCCTTGTCGATGAATTTCAGGATATTTCCCCGCTGCAGTATGAGATCGTGAAAATGCTGGCGGCGCCGCAGCACAATCTCTTTATCGTGGGGGATGATGACCAGTCCATCTACGGCTTCCGGGGCGCCAGCCCGGACAGTATGCAGCAGTTTGGGCGGGATTATCCGCAGGCCTCCTTTATTCTGCTGGATCAAAATTACAGGTGCCACGGCCGGATCGTTGCGGCCGCCCTGCAGGTGATCGGCGAGAATCACAACCGGATCGTCAAACAGATCCAGGCGGTACATGAGACGGGCGACGGCTTTTGCCTGCGGCAGTATGAGCAGGAAGAAGTAAAACAGCAGGCGCTTTTACAGGAGATGCACCGTATCAGGAAGGAAGGGAAGCTGTCCGGCTGTGCCATGATCTGCCGGACGAACTATGACTGCGCCATGTGGGCACAGATCCTGCGCAAAGGCGGGATACCCTTTTCCATGAAGGAGCGTCCGGCGAACCGGTTCCGACATTTCGTCGTGCAGGATATCCTGGCTTATCTGACGCTGGCGGAAGAGGCGGAAGGCTTTCAGCGCCGGCATTTCCTGCGGATCATGAATCGCCCGGTCAGGTATCTGAAAAGAGACAGCGTGGCGGGAGAGACCGTGCGGGAGAAGGAACTTTTGTGCTGGTATGACGGCTCACCGGTCCTGCAGGAGCGGATCAGGAGGTTCTTTCAGGATATCGGGCATCTCAGGGGCATGAGGCTTTGTCTGCAGATCCACTATATTCGGAATATCATCGGCTACGACGGTTATCTCAGGGAGAAATACGGGCCGGAAAAGGCCGGGGAGCTGGTGCGGATCGGGGAGGAGTTTCAGGAATTTTCCAGACAGTTTGCAGCCTTACAGGAAATGCGGGAATATATCGCCGGTTATGAGGATACGCTAAAGGATGTGCAGGAGCGGAAAAGGGAAGAGGAGGATGCGCTGCATCTGCTGACGATGCATGCTTCGAAGGGCCTGGAATTTGACCGGGTCTACTTACCGGACTGTCAGGAGGGAAAGATCCCTTCCGCCAAGTCGGTGACGGAAGCGGAGATAGAAGAGGAGCGGCGTATGTTCTATGTGGCCATGACCAGGGCGAAACACAGCCTGTGCCTGATGGCTGCCAAAGGAAAAACCGGAAAAGATGCACCTTCCCGGTTTCTGGCATGTCTGACAGAGCATTTCTGACATGGCGCGCTGTGCTAGGACTCCTCTTCCTGTCCGCCCACCAGTTCGTCGAATTCCGCGGCGTCCAGATACTCGTCAAAAGCCTCCGCCACGGCTTCGTACTCGTCGTCGTCCTCGATATAATCCAGCACCGGTTCCTCGTTTGGATCGTCGGGATTCTCGCTGTAGCGGTAGAACCATACTTCGCCCTCCGTATTCTCCCCTGATTCGTCCAGCGGAAGCAGTACGATGTAGTCTTTTTCGGATACGGTGAGAATGGTGATCACGGCGCAGGTGACGGTGGTGCCGTCCTCCAGATCAAGATCCACGGTCATTTCCTCGGCATCGTAGCCGTTGTCGCCGCCCGGCATGTTATTTTTGCTCATATTGGGCCTTCCTTTCCTTCACAGCGGTTATGGCTGTGAACATTTTGCAGATGGTTTACGGTTATTTTACTGAAATCTGAACAGATATTCAATGGATTTTCAGAAAATAAAAGAAATTTTTGTTTAGAAATCTTATCTTTTGTGATAGAATGATAACATGGCATTTAATATGTATTATGCCTGCTGTGTTATGGGGGATGCAGTGATCAGCTTCAGAAATGCTTTAACGGCGCAATCAACCATAGACTCACATTTTGTCGGAGGATTTGTCATGCATAAAGACTTCAAGATCGTTAAGACACAAATTTATCCTTTAGGCGTGTATTTCCGGCATGCAGGGCTGCACATCGCGGCGGTGCACAGAAGAATACATACTGACGAAACAGCAGAGTTCGGCATCATTCTGTACGACAGGAAGCACAGAGGAGGCGTCAGGATCCCGTTTCCGGAAGAGAACCGGGTAGGCTCCGTCTACGCGATGCTGCTGGAAGGTTATCAGAACAGAGAATTCAGTTATCTTTTTTACTGCGGGGACAGGACCTGGCCTGATCCGTACTGCAGGAAGATAGAATGCAATACAAAATACGGCGTGCCCGGGAAAGCGCCGGTGCGCTGTATGGTGCCTGATGCACACTACGACTGGGAGGAGGACCGGGCGCCGGGAATCCCTTACGAGAATACGATTCTCTATGCTCTTCATGTGCGGGGATTTACGAAGCACAGATCATCCGGCGTGGAACATAAGGGCACCTATGCCGGCGTTACGGAGAAGATTCCTTACCTGAAAGAACTCGGGATCACCTCGGTGCTGCTGATGCCGGCCTATGAATTTGACGAGATCCAGAGGCAGGAGAATCTCCAGAACATCCTGACGATGCAGAAGGCGGCTGCCTGTCATCAGGAGGCAGAGGAGCCGGTGGCCGGGATCCCTTATAAGATCAATTACTGGGGATACCGCAGGGGCATGTACTACAGTCCCAAGGCCGGTTATGCCGCCGGTAAGGATGCGGTAGCGGAATTCAAGGATATGGTGAAGGCGCTGCACCGCAACGGTATGGAGATCCTTATGCAGTTTTATTTTCCGACGGAGGTTGCGCCGGCGGAGATGCTGGACGTACTGAAATACTGGAAGGTAGAATATCATATAGACGGCTACCATGTGATGGGAGTGGATCTGCCCGTGGGGATGTTTGCGGAAGAACCGCTGCTGAGCGATACGAAACTTCTGACCATACAGCAGTACAGTCCGGCGGCGTCCGGACCGGCGGCCCTATCCCGCAACATCGGCTGGCTGAGCGAGGGATTCCAGTATGATATGCGCCGTCTGTTAAAGGGCGACGACGATATGATCAACCAGTTTATCTTCCATGTGCGCAACGCCCGGCCGGAGACGGGGATCATTAACTATATCGCCAAATGGGACGGCTTCCGGCTGGCGGATCTGGTATCTTATGACCGGAAGCACAATGAAGATAACGGAGAAGACAACCGGGACGGCACGGACTACAACTGCAGCTGGAACTGCGGCGTGGAGGGCAGAAGCCGCCGTAAGTCCATCACCAGACTGCGCATGAAGCAGATGAAAAATGCCATGACGCTTGTATTTCTTGCCCAGGGTACGCCGCTTCTCTACAGCGGTGACGAGTTTGGGAACACCCAGAACGGCAACAACAATCCGTATTGTCAGGATAATGACACGGCATGGATCAAGTGGAACCAGATGGAAAGCGGTGGAGAGCTGTCAGCGTATACGAAGATGCTGATCAGGCTGCGCCGGGAGCATCCGATCCTGCACAGTGCCATGCCCCTTAAGGGGATGGATACGCTTTCCTGCGGCTACCCGGATGTCTCTTTCCACGGCAAGGAGGCATGGCGGCCGGATACAAGCCCTGCCAGCAGATCCATGGGCGTCATGTTCTGCGGCTATTACGGGGAGATTGACGGCCGGCGGGATGAAGAGTTCCTCTATTTCGGAGTGAATCTGTACTGGGAGCCATATGTGCTGGGCCTTCCCAAACTGCCAAGGGGCAAAGCCTGGAGGCTTTATGCATCCACGGACGACCAGATGAAACCGGAAGAAGAGACGGAGGAGCCTCTGCAGAAGATCACCATTCCGCCAAGGACCATCGTACTCTATACGACGAAGGACTGTCCGGTGCCTGCAGCCGCACAGAAACAGCGCCGCAGACGCGGCAGGAACGCCGTCGTGAAAGAATCAGGGAAACAGGAAGTATCATCATGATCAAAGCATGGGAACATTTTAAAACAATCACGCATCACAAGCGGCTGGTCATGGAAGGCTGCTTTAAGGTGGGACTGTACCGGCAGGGAATTCTGCACGATATGTCCAAATTCAGCCCGTCGGAATTTCTTGTGGGCGCCAGATACTGGCAGGGCAACAGAAGCCCCAACAACGCGGAGCGGGAAGCGATCGGCTATTCTTCTTCCTGGCTGCACCACAAGGGCCGGAACAAGCACCATTATGAATACTGGATCGATTACAGCTGCCACGGCATCGAAGGCAGTATGGCGCCGGCGCCCATGCCGCGACGGTATATCGTGGAGATGTTCATGGACAGGATCGCCGCCTGCAAGGTCTATCATAAGGATGCCTACACCTGCAGGGATCCGCTTTTGTACTACCAGTCGTCACAGACACCGCCGCCGCTGCATCCGAAGACGAAGAAGATGCTGGAATTTCTTCTGCACATGCTGGCCGACAGGGGTGAAGAGGAGACCTTCCGCTATATCAGAACGAGGATTTTAAAATAAGTAACCTTCTCTCTCTTTTTTGCATAGGATAAGGTATGAAAAAAAGGAGATGAGAATATGAATTGTAGTATTATTCTGTTATTTTTATTATTCTGCGGCCGGAATGGCTGTGGGTGCGGCAGAGATACAGGATGCGGCTGCGAAGAACCAAAGCCCGTCCCGCCGCCGTGCCGTCCGAGAGAGCGGGAGTGTGGAAGAGAACGTGAATGCGGCAGGGATCGCGACTGCGGAAGAGAGCGTGAGTGCGGAAGAGAACGCGACTGCGGCAGGGATCGTGAGCCGGAGCGCGATTGTTCGTGCGGCAACGATTCCCGGTTTGAACCCCGCTTCGAGCCGAGACCGTTTTCCGATACCGGATGCGGATGCAATGACAAATAACGTATAGTGGTGAATGACAGCGCTGCCCTTTCTTTTCGGTTGACGGAAGGAAAGGGCAGTGTTAAACTGTTTTTGATAAAGTGTATAAGAATACCGAAAGATCCCAAGAGGATTTTTCGAGATGGAGGAAGACTATGTTAGACGGAAACAAAGTATTATTCAGCGGAATGCAGGCGACGGGCAATCTGACACTTGGCAATTATCTGGGCGCATTAAAAAACTGGGTTACGCTGTGCGACGAATATATGTGCTTTTACTCGGTGGTCGATCTGCATTCCATCACGGTGCGCCAGGATCCGGCACAACTGCGGAAGAGAGCAAGGAATCTGCTGACCTTATACATAGCGGCGGGGATCGATCCGGAGAAGAACTGCCTTTACTACCAGTCCCATGTGTCCGGACACGCGGAGCTGTCATGGATTCTGAACTGTTTTACCTATATGGGAGAATTGAACCGCATGACGCAGTTTAAGGACAAGTCTGCCAAACATGCGGATAACATCAATGCGGGGCTGTTTACCTATCCGGTATTGATGGCCGCCGATATCCTGCTCTATCAGGCAGACGTGGTTCCTGTCGGCAAGGATCAGCTGCAGCATCTGGAGATCACGAGGGATATCGCACAGCGTTTTAACGCCATCTACGGGGATGTCTTCACGATACCGGAGCCGTATCTGGGCAAGACCGGCGCGCATATCAAAAGTCTGCAGGATCCGTCGAAGAAGATGTCCAAATCCGATGAGAATCTCAACGGCAGCATCTTTCTGATGGACGATCCGGATACGGTCATCCGCAAGTGCAGGAGGGCCGTGACGGATTCGGAAGCCTGTGTCCGCTACAGCGAAGAGCAGCCGGGCATCAGAAACCTGATCGATATTTACTGCACCTGCACGGGCAAGACACCTGCCGAGACGGAGCGGGAGTTTGAAGGCAAAGGCTACGGTGATTTCAAAATGGCTGTGGGAGAATCGGTGGTAGGCGTTTTAAAACCGCTGCAGGACAGATTCAACGACCTTTCAGGCAACAAGGATTATATCGACAAGATCATCAAGGAGAATGCGGAGAAGGCGAATTATTACGCCACCAAAACACTGCGCAAAGTACAGAAGAAGATCGGTTTTCCGGAGAAGAAACGTTAAATACAGAAGAAAGGCCATGCTTTTATCCGAAGCATGGTCTTTTCTTCTATGGTATTTGGTATTTGGCAGGTATGCAGGGGATTACAGTCGGTATGTCTTTCGTCATCCCTGGAAGACATCCGTAAAATAGCCGGCGGCAGAGATCGGTTCACCGCCTTTGGTCAGGTGACTGGCGTCTCCGATGACCTGCGCCCGGAACTGGGCGATATTACCCCGGCGTTCTTCCGTGCCAAGGATGGTCACGGAGGTGGGCGCCAGATAGAGGCTGTGGAACAGCAGCGCAGGGGACATGCCCAGCAGATGGCTCATCATCACACAGGTCACGCCCAGATGACAGAAGATCACGATGGTGCTGTCGGTCTTGTCCGGTGAGCCGTCTGCCGTGTGAGGGGCGGCGTCTCCGGAATCCGTATGCGGTGCCTGGCCGCTGTGGTTTTCGTTCAGATAATGATTGCCGGTTCTTTTGTAACCGTAGGAGGCAAGGATATCGTCGATGCCTTCACATACCTGTGTATAAGCGGGAAGCAGCTCGGGGTTGGAACGGTAGATTTCTGTTTCCTTCCAGCCTTCCCTGTCATACATCTGGGGAATGTTCGTCCAGTATTCCGGCATGAGGTCCCAGGGTACGCCGACCCGGCCGGTGACGGGATCCTCGATCGGATAGAAGAACTCCTTCATCCAGTCATGGGTAATGGCTTCCCGGCCAACCCGCTCGAGGGTGTAGGAGGCGGTTTTCTGTGCCCGTCCAAGGGGCGAGCAGTAGAATTGTGTCACCGGCCAGTTTACCGTGCGGTCCGAGAGCAGTTTTGCCTCCCGGATGCCTTTCTCCGTCAATGTGTCATGTTCATAATCGGGATCTCCGTGTCTGACAAAAATAATTTTCATAATGTTTTCCTCCGTAGATTACGCTTTAGCAAAATTTAATTAGTGTTTTTGTTTATTATAGTATATAATAACAGATATGTATAGAAGATGTATCGCATTAATTTCACAGGGAGGAGAACTATGTTCGGCGCGAAGAAGAAAACAATGGAAAACCTGCATAAATTTGACAGGGGCAAAGGGATATCAGCAGTCGGCATCATTATAGCCATAGCAGTTCTGGTCATTTTGGTGAGCGGATCTTATTATTCTATTCAGGAGGAGGAGCAGGCGGTTGTCTGCACGTTCGGGTCACCGAAGGCGGTCACCACACCGGGTCTGCATTTCAAGATCCCGTTTATTCAGACTGTCAATAAGGTGAATACGACGATCCAGGGCTTTTCCATCGGCTATCATGACGATGGGGAAGAAGACGATGCGATGATGATCACATCGGATTACAACTTTATCTATGTGGATTTCTATGCCGAGTATAGAGTGACCGATCCGGTCAAGGCTCTGTACGCCTCCCGCAATCCGGAGGAGATTTTGAAAAATATTGCCCAGAACTGTATCAGGACGACGATCGGTTCCTACAGTGTGGACAGTGTTCTGACGACGGGGAAGAACGAGATCCAGTCCAATATCAAGCAGATGATCCTGGATAAGCTGGAGGACTATGATATCGGTATCCAGCTTGTGAATATCACGATTCAGGATGCCACACCGCCTACCGCGGAGGTGGAGAACGCCTTTAAGGAAGTGGAGACAGCCAAGCAGGGGAAAGAAACGGCCTTAAACAATGCCAACAAATACCGCAACGAGCAGATTCCAAATGCGGAAGCTGAGGCAGACAAGATCCTGCAGGATGCCGAGGCGGCCAGACAGGAGAGGATCAACGAAGCCAACGGCCAGGCGGCCCGTTTCAATTCCATGTACCAGGAATATGCGAAATATCCCGAGGTGACGAAGAAGAGAATGTTCTATGAAGCGATGGAGAATATCCTGCCGGATGTGAAGGTTGTGATCCAGAGTAAGGACGGCAACATGAATACGATTCTGCCGCTTGACAGCTTTGTATCGGAGGAGGGTGATTCTTCCACGACGAAAACGGGTGGTTCGATCAACAGTACTGTGAATACGCAGACGGAGGATGACCAGACAGAGGAATGATTGCGACGGTTTGGAAGATTGTTTTAGGGTCGGAACAGGTTTAGAGGCAGATTTGTGCTTGTGTCCAAACGCAGATCGAGCAGGAATGGGAGATTATTATGGCTGATTTTAATCAAAATTTTAATACAAATAACGGCGCCGGGGACTTTGAGCGGTTCAATTCCGATGGCACAAGGAAAAAAGGCAAAGGAGAGAAGAACAAAAAAGGTGCAGGAGCGGGCATTCTGCTGGCGCTCATTGCCGTAGTGGCATTGATGCTGCTTGGCAATTCCATGGTGGTGACGAAGCAGAACCAGTTTAAGCTGATCAGACAGTTTGGCCGGGTTCAGCGCGTGGTGACGGATGCGGGCCTGTCCTTTAAGATTCCATTTATCGAGTCGGTGGATACGATCCCGAAGGAACTTCTGCTTTACGATCTGCCGTCATCGGATGTCATCACGTCCGATAAGAAGACGATGATCGTGGACAGCTATGTGCTCTGGCATGTGACGGATCCACTTAAATTCGCGCAGACGCTGAGCTGTTCGGTAAACAATGCGGAAGGGCGTATTGACGCGATCGTATATAATGCGACCAAGAATACCATCTCCAATATGAAACAGGACGAGGTGATCCGCAGCCGTGACGGCAAGATGACGATCACGGTGGACCAGAACCCGGAGGAAGTGAAGAACAACGATATGGTCATCTCGGAGGATCATGAAGAGGTGATCGAGATCACTTCCCTGACGGAGGAGATCATGGCTCAGATCAACCATGTAGAGAAGCAGTACGGCATCGAGATCTCCGCGGTGGAGGTGAAGAAGCTGGATCTGCCCGACGACAACAAACAGGCTGTCTATACCCGTATGATCTCCGAGCGTGAGAATATCGCGGCCCAGTATACGGCGGAGGGTAAGTCCGAGGCGAAGATGATCGAGAATACCACGGATAAGGAAGTGTCCATCATGCTTTCCGATGCGCAGGCCAAGGCGGAGGCGACTGTGGCAGAAGGAGAGGCTGAGTACATGAAGATTCTGACGAATGCCTATTCCGATCCGGCGAAAATGGATTTCTACTCGTTTGTCCGCGCGCTGGATGCACTGAAAGAAAGTATGCGGGGAGATAATAAGACTATCATCCTGTCGGATGATTCGCCGATCGCGCAGATCTTTAACGGACAGTATTAGAGCGACGCCCGTAGAGGTTTACGTATGAGGAGCGGCTCTAATCTTTGACGGACAGATTAGAGCGACGCCGGATGCCGTAGTGCGGTATGATGCCGGCGCAGGCAGGACAGATGACGACTACATTTTGAAGGGGAATTTTGGAGCAATGAAATTAGACAAATTTTATGAAGAATTGGATTCCTATTTTGCAAAGCAGGAGATTGATAAGGTGGATCCGTTTCTTGTGGCTTCTCTGGCGCAGGCCAAAGAGGAAGAGGATTATGGAGCCTATATCGGCATCTGCAATGAGATGATCGGATTTTACCGCAGTGTGTCGGCTTTTGAGAAAGCATATGTGGCGGCGGAGGATGTGCTGCTTCTGATGGAGGAGCTGCAGATGGAGAACACGGAGCACTTCGCCACCACTCTTCTGAATGCTGCCACGGCTTACCGGGCGGCGGGGGATTATGCCACCGCGCTGCGCTATTACAGACAGGCGCTGCAGATCTACAGTGGTGTTCTGCCGCCGGAGGATTACCGGTATGCGGGGCTTTATAACAATATGAGTATCCTGCTTGAGAAGACGGAAGAGAACGAGGAAGCGATCGCCTGTGCGAGGAAGGCGCTGGCCATTATCGAGAAGCTGGAAGGCGGCGAGATGGAGACGGCAACAACGCTGACCAATCTTGCGCTGCTGCATTTTAAGACAGGAGAATCCGGGCAGGCGAAGGAACTGTTGGAACGGGCGCTTTCCCTGTTTGAGCGAAGCGGCGAGAATACGGATGCCCATTACAGCGGTGCGCTGGCCGGCGTGGCGGAAGCCTGGTATCGGATGGAGGACTATGAGAAGGCGCTGCAGTATTACGAGAAGGCGCTGGCCGAGGTCAAGGTGCATTTCGGAGAAAATATGAGCTACGCTATCCTCTGTGAGAACTGCGCCGCAGTCTGTGAGAAGCTGGGCAGTCAGGAGAAACAGGCGTTCTATCTGCAGAAAGCAAAGGAAGTGAAGGAAGCGATCAAATGACAAAAGGATTGGAATTGGCGGAAGCATATTATAAGGCATACGGGCAGGAAATGCTGCGGACGAAGTTTCCCCAGGTGATCGGACAGACCGCCGTGGGGCTGGCAGGATACGGCTCGGAATGCCTGGGGTTTGACGACGAAGTGTCGATGGATCATGACTATGGTCCATCTTTTTGTGTATGGCTGCCCCGGGAGGTATACAGACAGTACGGCGCACAGATGCAGGCGGCCTACGAGGCGCTGCCGCAGGAGTTTATGGGTTGTAAAGGACGTGTCACGGAGGAACAGGGCAGGGGACGCGTGGGCGTGCTGTGTCTGGAAGACTTCTATCTGGGGATCCTCGGGCGGGATACGGTCCCGGAGACGGATGCGCAGTGGCTTGCTTTGCCGGAGGAGAGTCTGGCGGCGGCCACGAACGGTAAGGTGTTCGAGGATCCGCTGGGAAGATTCAGCGGGATCCGGAACGGACTGCTGCAATATTATCCGCAGCGTGTGTGGATCCGCAGGCTGGTGCAGGCGCTGGCGAAGGCGGCACAGGCCGGGCAGTACAATTATGCCCGCGCCATGAAACGCGGTGAGCGGATCGCGGCGGAATTGTCGCTGACCGAATTTATTCAGGAGAGTATGAAGATCGTCTATCTGCTGAACCGGAAGTATGCTCCTTTTTATAAATGGATGCACAGAGGGCTGCGGGACCTTGCCGTCTGTTCGGAGGTGGGAGACATGCTGAACCTGCTCTACCAGATTCCCAATCCCGCGCAGGCATGGGAAGGCGTGCAGGCAGAGGACTATCTGTATCATCTGAATACCAATGACGGCAGGGTGCTTGTCATCGAGGCGGTGTGCAGCGTGATCGTGCAGGAGCTGAATGCGCAGGGACTGTCGGCGCTGCAGGATAATTTTCTGCAGAATCATCTGCAGACGCTGTTGGAGAAGGGTTGAGAAGAGCGTTAAAATGGCTTACAGGATATTGATCATTGATGATGAGGAATCCATATGCAATCTGGTCAGACTGCACTTTCAGACCGAAGGATACCTTATATATACCGCATTGGATGCAAAGGAAGCTGTCCAGGCGCTTTCCCATAATCCGGATCTGATATTGTTAGACATCAATATGCCGGAAACGGACGGGCTGGAGTTCTGCCGAAAGATACGGAACTATATTGACTGTCCGATCATCTTCCTGACCTCCCGTGTTACGGAGCAGGATAAGATTACCGGCCTGCAGGCGGGAGGGGATGATTACATCACGAAGCCGTTCAGCCTTGCCGAACTGACAGCCCGTGTGGAGGCACATTTGAGGCGGGAGAGTCGGCCGCGGCATGGCAGCGTGAGGATGTCCGGCGAGCTGTTCATTGATTATACAGGGCGCTGCGTGTACTGCAAAGAGCAGGCTGTTCCATTTTCCAAAAAGGAGTTTGACATTATAGAATTCCTGTCCCTCCATGCGGGGCAGGTCTTCGACCGGGAAAGGATTTATGAGAGGATCTGGGGATATGATGCCGAAGGCAGCAGTGACATCCTGAAAGAGCATATCCGCAGGATACGTACAAAGCTGGCGAAGGTGACAGACAGGGAGTATATAGAGACAGTCTGGGGGTGCGGGTATAAGTGGGTAAGTTAAAGGATATGACGCTCAAAAAAGCATTCTATCTGATCGTTTCAGTCACGACAGTTATTGTGCTGTGTCTGTCTGCGGTATCCGTGAGAATCTGTTCCCGGATACATGACCGGATCACGTTGTCCCATGCTTTCAGGATGGATGCGGCAGTTTTTGATGACGAAGACGGCGAATACTGCGTCATGGAAGCGGAGAGCGACGGCACAGAGGATGGTCATACGGAATTTACAGACAGGGAACTGTGGATATGCAGGATTACGGAGATACTGATTGTGTTCCTTCCCGTATTGTTTTCTGCCCTTGGGATAGTATGTGCCGGAACCTGTTTTTACCACGTCAAGCTGAAAGAGCCGCTTACGGCCTTAAAACAGGGGATCAGCCATATAGCGGACAATGATCTTGATTTTTCAATCGGCTATGGAAAGCAGGACGAGCTGGGGGAACTGTGCAGGGCATTTGAGACCATGCGGGGCGAGCTGGTAAAAAATAACCGTTATATGTGGGGGCTGGTAGAGGAAAGGAAAAAGATCAATGCAGGCATCGCCCATGATCTGAGGACGCCGATTACAGTCATCAAAGGCTACAGCGAATACCTGGACAGGAATGCTGGCAAGGAAAATATGACAGGGGACGGCATACGGGAAATTGCAGGGTATATCAATCAGGCCGCGGTCAGGCTGGAGGAATATGCGGATTCCGTGCGTGAGGTTCAGGCTTTGGAGGATATGCGCCTGGAATACGGAGAAGTCCTGCTGGGCAGTTTTTTGGAAGAAATGCGGGCGCAGCTTTCCGTCATGGCCGGGCAGAACGGGAAAGAAATCTGTTTGCGGGCCGGGCTGCCACAGCAGACTGTGGAAATGTCCGCTGCCGCAGTATTCCGGATTATGGAAAACATCATAGATAACTCCCTGCGGTTCTGCCGGGAAAGGATAGACGTGGAGGTTTCCTTTGACACGCCTTTCCTTACTGTCACCATAACAGATGATGGCAGGGGATTTTCGGAAAAGGAGCGTGTGGAAGCAACAGACTATTTCTATAAGGGAAAAGCAGAAAAGAAGCATTTTGGCATCGGGCTGACCATATGCAGGATACTTGCACAGAAGCATGGCGGTACCATCCTGCTCGATAATGCCCCGGAAGGCGGCGCACGGGTGACAGTGAAAATAAAAACAGAAGAAATGGATCCATTGTGACGGAATGTAGACTTTTAGCTGGTAAACTCTCCTTATCAAAGGAACTGCCTGAACAGTTCCTTAGCGTATAAACGCTGGAAAGGAGAGTTTTTTCATGGAGATTCAGATCACATCTTTGAAGAAAACATATGGGAACAAGACCGCCTTGGACGGCATCACCTTTTCTGTCGGAAATGGTATGTTCGGACTGATCGGAAGGAACGGTGCAGGGAAGACGACATTGATGCGGATTCTTGCCACACTGAGCAGACCTTCCGGCGGGCAGGTCACATTTGACGGAATCCCGCTGGAGGATACAAAGAAAATCAGGTCCTTCATTGGATATCTGCCACAGGAGTTTTCCTTATATCAGGATATGTCGGTACTGGAGGTCATGCGTTATCTGGCGGCGCTTTCCGACATTCCGGGAAAGACCTGTCGGGAACGCATACCCCGGCTTCTGCAGCAGGTGAATTTATGGGATGACAGGACAAAAAAGGCCGGGAAGCTGTCCGGCGGGATGAAACGGCGGCTTGGCATTGCGCAGGCTCTGTTGGATGACCCGCAGGTACTGATCGTTGACGAGCCGACCGCAGGGCTTGACCCAGAAGAAAGGCTCCGTTTTTATACCCTGCTTGATGAATTTTCAGGCAGCCGTACCGTGGTTGTGTCCTCCCATATCATGAGTGACATTGAAGCGGTGTGCGAAAATGTGGCGGTGCTGGATGCCGGGCGGCTGCTGTTTGCCGGTACAGTGGTGGAATTGGCAAAAAAGGCGGAGAGGAAAGTGTTTGAACTGGCCATCCCCAAAAAGGAGCAGGAGGCGGTCAAAAGGGATTACCATATCCTGTCCAGCCAGAGCCGTGCATCGGATGTAAAAATCCGCGTACTGGCTGACCGAATCCCGGCAGGCTGTCCCGTTTCCTGTGTACCTACAGCCTGGGACGGCTATATGGAATTGCTGCGCCAGCTGGAAAAGGGGGTCGGGAACTGATGAGACTGTTTTTTATGGAATGCAAAAAAACAGCAGGGGGCGTTCTGTACTGGTTGTATGTACTGGCATTGTTTTTTGTCTGCATCCGCCAATTTGATGCGGCAGTGGAGGATGAACTTCGCAGGAAGGAGGATCCGACATCCGTATTTTATACTGCTCCTGATGGCATATACACCGGGGATTCCGAGCGGCTGTCTGATGTGGAAATGCAGGAAAATATGATGACCGGGGCAGTCACACGGCTTTTGGACAGTTACCGCAAAAATGCCTATGAATATTATCCGTTCGGATATGTAAAAACGAAAGCGCTGTCCGGAGAAAAGCAGAGGGTGATCCTTTCCTATTTGGAAGAACTGACAGGAATGAGCAAAAAAGCCATAAACGGAGAAGCGGGGGAGGACAGCGCAGAAGATTTTCAGATTTCCGGTGGCGGTGCGTTCTTTTTTGAGCCGGGGCAGGGAAGTATGAACGAAAACGGTCAGTATGTCATAGAACCCGGCGATTGGAACTATACGGAAAACAATGATGATATAGCCGGTGCATCCCAAAACCCGGAAAGTGGTTTCGACAAAGTAACATTTGAACGTTTCCAGGAAATCATGGGAGCGGTAGATGCCATGATCGGGCGCAATTCCTATTTCAGTCAGGAAATGTTGACCCTGTATTACTGTGGGAATGATATGGAAGAAAGCCCTGTTACAGAGCAGCAGCACAGGGAATTCTATGAAGGAGACCATGTGACGGGAGCATTTGCCAGGTATTACTGCGACAGTATTTCCCTGGTGGCCTTAGGGCTGCCCGCCATGGTAGCGATCGAACTGATGATGAGGGATAAGCGCCGTAAGATGCAGGCACTGGTGTACCCGCGGACGGTTCCCGGCACAAGACTGGTCTGCACCCGTTTTGCGGCATCCGTCTGTATGGTGATGCTGCCGCTCCTTATCTTCCCGGTCAAGTCGTTGGCGGCACTGGTACAGTTCTGCATGGAGGCAGGAGCACAGCCGGATGTATTTGCTTTTGCAAAATATGTCTTGTTGTGGATTTTGCCCACAGTCCTGCTTGTTATGGCCATCGGGCTGTTCTTGACGATACTGACTGAGAATTATGCCGGCGTTTTGATCGCAGGGCTGCTCTGGCTGGCGGGCAGGCCGTCGATCGGTAAGATTGCAGGCGGAAAGTATGATTTATTTGATCTTATCATCCGCCATAATACATTAAAAGGGTATGGGAGGATGATGGAGAACATCCACATGCTGGTACTGAACAGGGTTTTCATTTCCGGTATGGCTTTTGTGCTTTTGGCGTTCTCGGTTGTTATATATGAGGCAAGACGGAAAGGGGTGGATAGCTTTGAGAACCGAAAACTTTTTAACTGTTTTAGGGGCGAGCGTCCGCATGAATTATAAGAATACGCTCATTCCGTCCATCCTGCTGTTGCTGGTTATTCCGCTGCTTTATGGGACTGCAGATCTGGACTGTATAAAATCTGCTGACTGTCTGGAGCGGATGGTGGCATTGGTCGGGATTCCCATGTTCACCTCCTTGTTTTACCAGGAACAGTCCCGTGACTTATATGACATGGTTGCTCTGCGCACGCTTTCCTTCCGGGTCGTGGCAGCGCTGCGGATCGGAATTTCAATGGCAGGCACTTTTGTTCTGGTGATGGTATTTGAGATTTATATGCGCAGCTGTGGAAGTATATTCCCGATGGGTGCATATGCTGTCCGGACATTGGCGGCGTGCATGGGGCCGGGGTTTGCAGGACTGCTTTGTGCTTCTGTTGCAAAAAGTACAGCTGCCGGGTATTTGGGGGCGTTCTGTTTCTGTTTTGTGGTACAGGCAGGACCCGGTGATTCAATATTTAAGCCTGTTACAAACGGAATTCATCCATTGCTGGTATTATTCCTTTGTAGTGCCGGAGCGGCAGGCCTTCTTTTTTGTAAGCCGTCATATCAATAATGCCTGACTGGATTTATAACTTTCAGGATGATGAAAAAGCTAACTGCCGCACCATGGACTTTAGCCTCCATATGCGGCGGTCTGCTTTTCCTGATTTTGAAGTTAAATAACTAATGGTATTAGTTTATAATATAGCTAACACCATTAGTTTTGGAGGTAACTTCTATGGCAGGAAAAGGGCTGAATACGGACCGTATTGTGGAAGCTGCTGCAGAGCTTATTGCTGAAAAGGGATTTGACCGGTTTTCGCTTCGGGAACTGGCGGATAGATTAGGCGTGAAAACGGCATCTCTATATAACCATATCAGCAGTCTGTCGGAGCTGACTTCTAATATCGGGCAGCTTACATTTGAAAGGATGGCAGGACAGCTATACAGCGGAACAGAATGTGCATCGTCCTTTGATATGCTTTACCATATAGCAATAGGATATCGGAGATTTGCGAAGGAAAATCCAGAATTATATAAAACAATAGTCAAAATTCCGTCCGCGGGAGATTCCGGTTTAATTGAAAAAGGGCAAAATCTTGTACACAGTTTATATCCTGTATTGGAAGCCTGTGGCCTATCAGAAAAGGACATCATCCATTTCAGCCGGACAATACGCAGTGCCATGCATGGATTTGTTACTCTGGAGGAAGCAGGCTTTTTTGGAATGATGGCAGATGCTGACGAAAGCTATTCCTATATGGTAGAAGCATTGATTCGGTCATTAAAAAATGAGTGTGGAGGGGCGGACAGGTGATGCAGGAAATTATGGATAATACTGTTTTGGAATTTGAGTGCATTGGGATGGACAGCGGAAGCAGATTTCCCGTCGAATATACCGGACGAGGGCAGGATATATCACCGGAATTTGTAATAAAGAATCTATCACCGAATGCAAAGACCCTTGCTGTTACATTGGAAGATTTATCACACCCGATTAAGGATTTTACCCATTGGATCATTTGGAACATTCCTGCTGCTGACAGAATAAAGAAAAATATTCCTGCTGGTAAGACAGTGCCGGTGTTGGGGAATGCCTGCCAGGGGATAGGATATGGTCTGCATCGTTATGCGGGACCGAAGCCTCCGAAAGGGAAAAAACATACTTACCGTTTTACAATCTACTCTTTAGACTGTGAAGTAAACATAAACGTCAATTCGATGAAAAGAACTTTTTTGAAAAAGGTAGAAGAGCATATCATTCAAAAGGGAAGTATCATTGGTGAGTTTGAGTGAGAAATGACTGCAAACTATTATCATTCGGAATGTGGAACATTCAATGACAAAGTGAAACTTCCCTTTTGAATGCGATCAGAACTTATCTGTAACAGCTAAAGAGAAGGAAAGTATAAATGTAGTATTAGCTCACTATATAATACTTGGTTCAGAGTAATCCGTGTACTCATTGGATACCTTTAGGTAACTCATGGGCGGTAAAGTAACACAATATTTTCTTAATTACAAGCTGAATACATACCTTGCTGACATTGGCAGGCGCAAGAGCGCTTTGAAAGGCTCATAGAGGGCATGAAACAGACACAGGGTATAATCGTGATACCTGCAAGAAACCTAAAGAACTAATTGCCATTCATATATCTTCGTGTTACAATACATCTACGGAAAGTACCCATGACAGGGTGGTAGCCTCCCGAGTTTGTGAAAACCGGCGTGCCGGTAATACAAAACGTACATAGTACGTTGGAAGGGAGGTGGCGCCGATGACAGCTTTTGAAATCATTTCGATTTTCATTGGAATATTAGCATTGCTGATGTCCTTTGGTAGCTTAATTGTTGCGTTGTTATGTATAGCTTTCCATAACAGTGTTTATGTATAGTGATTTATTATGGAAAGTTCTAAAATAAAATCCCTCTATTTCGCCTTTTTCTCCATTATAG